>Ga0233425_10001350_pt1 | contig 55989 bp, 66 predicted proteins | sample Watercolumn_Towu_2_FD_181712 | JGI IMG/M metagenome (GOLD analysis project Ga0233425, IMG submission 181712) | Freshwater microbial communities from Lake Towuti, South Sulawesi, Indonesia - Watercolumn_Towuti2014_140_MG | ecosystem: Environmental > Aquatic > Freshwater > Lake | place... | reverse complement strand
TTTCGATTTATCTCAAGATATAATTGATTCCATCAACTTGCTAGGCTCGCTGACTGTAGTGATTGACAGAAATGGCTCCGGCGACTTCTACGGCTTTGACTTTGCCTTGTTATCTGACAAAAAAGGTGCTGATACCGATATTGGCGAAGTGCCTGTGCCAGCGGCATTGCCATTACTGGCCAGCGCGCTTGGCTTGTTTGGTTTGTCACGTCGCAAAAGTTCCTAACGCTACGAACGTGCATCAAAAAAGCAAGCCGTTGGCTTGCTTTTTTGTTTTCTGCGAATCATCTCCTAACCCAGCAAATTTCCGCCTATCGCCCAGTCCTCGTACTCTACCTCCTCAAACACGATATAGGTGTAATTGGCAGGCTTGTGCGCGTGCTTTTGCAGGGTTTCGGTGATTTCCTTGGCGATTTGCGCCTTTTGCTCTTTGGTGACACTTCCGGCCAGTTTGACATTGACGTAAGGCATTTCCGTTCTCCTTTCAAAATTCACTATCATTGCACGTGAGTTTCATTGAGAAACGAAGATAACACGAAAGCGAGCCGAAGACAGTACGCGGTTGTACGGCAAGGCGAAGCTGACAAAGTTAGGTTCGTTTTATCAATAAAACAATCTCCGCAAACACGTCGTGAAACATTGCTTCAGTTAAACGTTTGGTTTGCGTGTTATAGCGGCTGCAATGATAACTATCCACCAAAACCATGCTATTGGGAAGGGCATGCTGCGCGGCGTGGCCGAATTTATAATCCTTAAGCTTCAACCCCAACCCTTTAATAACGGCCTGGTGCGCAATATTCCCCAACGCGAAGATGACGCTGTTTGCGGGCAGTTCTAGCAGTTCGGCAGACAGAAACGCATTGCAGGTGGTGATTTCTGCCGGGAGCGGTTTGTTTTCCGGCGGCAGGCATTTCACGGCATTGCTGATACGGCAATTGATGAGCCGTTGTGGATCGTCCGCCGTAATTGATTGCGGCTGGGTGGCAAAGCCGAATTTGTGAAGCGTCTCATACAACAACACACCGGCGTAATCGCCCGTGAACGGCCTGCCCGTGCGATTTGCCCCATGCATGCCGGGTGCCAAGCCGACAATCAGCAGCCTCGCATTGGCATCGCCAAACGGGGGCACCGGTTTGCAAAAATACGTGGGGTTCTTAGCTTTAACGTCTGCCAGAAAATCGGCCAATCGCGCGCAGCGTTTGCAATCAATATCAAAACAATCGGCTTGGAAGCCAATATCCATGCGCTTACTATCCAACATTACGCTTGGCCTTGCTGCCGGACATTGGCATAAACGCGCCGAACCAGCGGTACGGTCATGGCCGTCAACAGCACCGCGCTCAGCAGCGACAAAATGGGGTCGATCACTTGCCAGCCGGTGAAGTAAATCACCGCACCCGCTGCAATGGCCGCCACCGAGCCGACGATGTCCCCGATCACATGCAGGTAAGCGGCTTGGTTATTGAGGCTCTCGCCGTGGTGATGCGCCTGATGGTGCAACTGCCAGGCGACGATGAAATTGACTACCAGGCCAATGAGCGCAATCCACATGACATCCCCCCCGGCCACCTGGGGCGGATTATGCAAGCGCTCGAGCGCCTCGGAGGCAATACCGGTGATAATCACCAGCATCAGCAGAGCATTGATGCCACTGGCCCACAGCTCCGGATGCGGAATGCCGTGGCGATTGCGCTTGACCTCATGATGCATGGACATATGCGCTGCCCACCAGGCCAAGCCCAGCGAAGCCGAATCTGCCAGCATGTGGCCGGCGTCGCTGAGCAGCGCGAGGGAATTCGTCCACCAGCCGCCCCAGGCCTCAAAAGCGGCAAAGCCAAGAATCAGGAAAAAAGGTAAGCCGTAATGGGTGTGGTCGTGCGGGTGTTCGTGTGAATGATGATGATCTTGATGCGAATTTGTCATGGGCGCCATTATCGCATCGAATGGAAAAACGTAAAACAGCGCCACTATTAAGGGCACTGTTTCATAGGTGAGCTATAAAGTTACTTCTTGTCGCCTTTTCTCATGCAATGATCTTTTTGCTTGTCATGCATGGCTTTCTTTTCAGCTTCGTCCACAACGCCGTCACCATTGGCGTCCATGTACTTGAACATCTCTTCGCCATGTTTGTCATGATGCGCTTTGAACTCATCACGGCTCAATTTGCCGTCTCCGCTGGCATCGGCTTCTTTGAACATGTTGCCTTTATGGCAAGCTTCATGCCCATGTTCGTGTCCAGCATATACCAACCCAGCTTGTATCGCACCTGCCATTACCACTGCCGCTAAAATCCATTTCAAACTCATTATTTTCTCCATGATTAATCACATTAAGACCTGCAATATTTATGAGACCGCGTTGTTGGCGTAAAATTCCATCATGATCAGTTATCGTCACGCTTTTCATGCTGGCAACCATGCCGATGTGCTTAAACATCTCATTTTCTGTCTGGTGCTGGATTATTTCAACCAGAAGGACAAGCCTTACTGGGTGATCGACACGCACGCCGGTGCCGGCTTGTACGAGCTGGATAGCGGCTTTGCCGCGCAGAATGCCGAATGGAAGGACGGCATAGAAAAGCTGTGGCAGGCAACCTCCTTGCCTGCCGTGCTGCAACCATTCCTGCGCGTGATTCAATCAGCCACGCCACAAAGTACGCACAAGCTGTATCCCGGCTCGCCTGGCTTTGCCAAGGCTTTGTTAAGGGAGCATGACAAACTGCGGCTGTTCGAATTACATCCAGCGGATAACAAGATTTTACTGGGGAACTTTGCCGGGCAAGGCAGGCAAGTCAAAATCGAGCTGCAAAACGGATTTGAAGGCATCAAGGCCTGCCTGCCGCCGCCTACCAAACGCGCCGTGATCCTGATAGACCCGCCCTACGAGGTGAAAGACGATTACAAACATGTGGTGAAATGCCTGCAAGACAGCCTGAAGCGCTTCCCAACGGGCACTTATCTGGTTTGGTACCCGCTGCTGCAGCGTGCAGAACCCCTGCAGATGGTGGACGCCCTGAAAAAACTCAGCCCGGACAACTGGCTGAATGTGACACTCAGTATCGAAGCACCCCGGGCAGATGGCTTTGGCATGTTCGGCAGCGGCATGTTCATCATCAACCCGCCATGGACTTTCCCGAAGACGCTACAGGAAACCATGCCTGTTTTGCGGGATTTACTGGCATTGGATGGCTCGGCCAACTTTACGCTCACGCACCAAATCAGTTAAGATTTTATTATCGTAAATTCAGAAAGACATCATGCAACAACCCACCAAAAACGAGTACCATCAAAGCAACATCATGAGCAACATCCTGTTCGGCAGCCGCTGGCTGCAACTACCGCTCTATTTGGGTCTGATCTTGGCGCAAGCCGTGTATGTCTACTTTTTTGGCGTGGAGCTTTGGCACCTGATTCAGCACACCACCACCATCAAAGAAGCAGACATCATGTTGATTGTATTGGGCTTAATTGACGTGGTGATGATTTCCAACCTGCTCATCATGGTCATTGTCGGCGGCTATGAAACCTTCGTGTCGCGGCTGCATCTGGAAGGCCACCCGGACGAGCCGGACTGGCTATCGCACGTAAATGCCAACCTGCTGAAAGTAAAACTCGCCACCGCCATTATCGGCATTTCGTCCATCCATCTGCTGAAAACGTTTATCAACGCCGAGAACTTGAGCGACAAAGTGCTATTGTGGCAAACTGTGATTCACATGACATTTGTCGCATCGGCGATTGCGATTGCCTATATCGACAGGCTGATGAGCCACACGGATGGCAAGCACTAAAAGGGAATCCCGTTCATTATGGAAATACCAGCCTTGGAAGCCGCATCCGGCTTGCCTCAAAGGGCAATGATTAAGCTAATGAACGCGCGCGACTAAATATACTGTGCAATGATGTAGCCGATGACGATCCCGACCAGCAGCGCAATAGTCAGCCCGCGATACGTCAACACATCCTGGCTGTAACCGCGTTTGATGGCAACGTAAGCCACAAGATAGCCCACCGCGTTCAGCAACCAGATAAACCCGATACTCAGTATTTTGACGATAAATGGGCCGATGATAGGCACTAAGCCAACCACACCCACCAGCCACGCAAATGCACCGGAAAGCAGGCCAATCACCACACTGCCACCAGCAATAACTTTGTGATCCACATGGTAACGCTGCCCCAGGAAAATCAGCAGTGCAATCAGCAGCAAGGCAGGCAACATTAAGCGCCAGTCTTTCCAGCTAAATTTTCCGAACAGGTTTTTTTCGGATACTTCAGCTTTTGATTGCGGAGGCAAATTTGTCATTTGCTACCTATTGTATTTCATGTTTGGATTCTGAGGAACACATAAAAAAGGCCATTCTTTAAAATGGCCTATTCTGCAATACTGTCTGGCAATCAGGTTAAATCGAATATTTTCGACGCATCCCCAGCATGCCAACCAAGCCAGAAATAAATAAGTATGCAGCTGCCGGTACTGGTACTTGGGAAACCGCATGTGTATTCAACACGAGGTTATCGAACTGGACACCGGGAAAATTATTTTCCCAGGCTGCTGCAACGATATTGTCGAAATCAATCAGAGCTGTAGCAGCGAGTACATTGTCAGGCGTATCGTTAGGCAATGTAACCAATTGCGTAACAATACTGCCATCAGTCTTCAAGCCGTAAAAGGTAGTTTGGTAAGCGGCATTTAAATCTCGGTTGAATCCAAATGGATCGTTTTCACCTAAAATGACAGGAGCAACATCAATCGACAGAAAATCGAAAACCGCTCCTGAAGTATTTTGTAGCGTAATCAAACCAAAATTGTAGCTGGTTAGCGCTGTACTGCCGGCAAAACGAACATTCAAATCCCCTGCACTGGCAAAGCTAAAAGGTAGCGGGTTGGCGGCTTTGAAGGTATATCCTGCCTCCTGATAATCACCATTCAAGAAGGTAAATTGATCGTCACTACGATGCAAATTATCGAAATTGATGACTTCAGCTTGTGCAAACGTACAAGCAAATAGGAATATAGATGTGACTATCTTTCTCATTATTTTCTCCCTTGTGTTTTTCTGGCTTGGCAGAGATGCTAACACACCTGATTAAAACAACCTTATAGCCCATTTAGGTCAAGCATGTTGGACTAAAAACAAAGCATAAGGCACATCATTTACGATGCGCCTTATGTCCACATACTGTTTTGGATTAAATACAGAACAGCTAACTGGCTTCAGCGATTGGAATAACTTTCTTCACTTTTTCCAGCGCGGGTTTGTAGGCGGTCATCTGGTCGAAATTCAGATACTTGTAGATATCTGCTGCATTAGCCAGTTTGTTGCCGATCGTTTCCAGATATTCCGCCTGCGTCGGGATACGTCCCAACTTTGCACAAACAGCCGCCAGTTCGGCGGAGCCGAGATAGACGCGCGCATCCTTGCCCATACGGTTATCGAAGTTGCGGGTCGAGGTGGAGAACACCGTCGCCTTGTCGGCCACGCGTGCCTGGTTGCCCATGCACAGGCTGCAGCCCGGCACTTCGGTACGGGCGCCAGCCAGGCCGAACGTGCTGTACACACCCTCGTCACGCAGCTGGTTCTCATCCATGCGTGTCGGCGGCGCAATCCACAAGCGCGTCGGGATGGCGCCCTGACCTTCCAGCACTTTGGCCGCGGCGCGATAATGGCCGATGTTGGTCATACAGCTGCCGATGAACACTTCATCCACCTTGTCACCCACCACCGCCGACAGTGGCTTGATGTCATCCGGATCATTTGGGCAGGCGACCAAAGGCTCCTTGATTTCGTTCAGGTCAATCTCGATCACATGCGCATATTCCGCATCTGTATCTGGCTGCAGCAACTCCGGTTTGGCCAGCCACGCTTTCATGCTCTCGATGCGGCGCTGCAAAGTGCGCGCATCCTGATAGCCGTCATCGATCATCTGCTGCATCAGCACAATGTTGGAGTTCAGGAACTCAATCACCGGCTCCTTGTTCAGCAGCACGGTACAGCCATTGGCCGAACGTTCTGCGGAGGCATCGGCGAACTCGAATGCCTGTTCCACTTTCAGGTCTGGCAGACCTTCGATCTCCAGAATACGGCCGTTGAATACGTTCTTCTTGCCTTGCTTGCCGACGGTCAGCGTGCCTTCCTGAATCGCGGCGTATGGAATCGCATTCACCAGGTCACGCAGCGTGATGCCCGGCTGCATCTGGCCCTTGAAGCGCACCAGCACGGATTCCGGCATATCCAGCGGCATCGCACCGGTAGCGGCGGCGAACGCCACCAGGCCAGAACCAGCCGGAAAGCTGATACCGATTGGGAAACGCGTGTGCGAATCACCGCCGGTGCCCACGGTATCCGGCAGGATCATGCGGTTAAGCCAGGAGTGAATCACGCCATCGCCCGGCTTGAGGGATACACCGCCGCGGCTGGACATGAATTCCGGCAACTCATGCTGCAGTTTGATATCGACCGGTTTAGGATAAGCAGCGGTGTGACAGAAGCTTTGCATCACCAGATCACTGCTGAAGCCCAGGCATGCCAGCTCTTTCAGCTCATCGCGCGTCATGCCGCCTGTCGTATCCTGCGAACCGACTGTCGTCGCCTTGGGTTCGCAGTATGTGCCAGGATGCACCCCTGTCACGCCGCAGGCACGGCCTACCATCTTCTGTGCCAGCGTATAGCCTTTTCCGGACGCTTTGGCTGGGGTGTTCTTGATGAACACGTCGGATTCAGCCATGCCCAGCACCTGACGCGCATTGTGCGTCAAGCCGCGACCGATGATGAGCGGGATACGGCCACCGGCGCGCACTTCATCCGGCAAAGTCACTGGATTCAGCTCGAACGTCGCAATCGTCTCGCCCTGTTCGTTCACCACTTTGCCTTCGAATGGCTTGATGACGACCACATCGCCGGTTTGCATTTTCGACACGTCGCACTGGATAGGCAATGCGCCGGAATCCTCGGCGGTATTAAAGAAAATTGGCGCGATCTTGCCACCGATCACCACACCGCCGGTGCGCTTGTTCGGAATGAACGGGATATCGCCGCCCATGTGCCATTGCACAGAGTTGATGGCAGATTTACGCGATGAACCGGTGCCTACCACATCGCCCACGTAGGCAATTGGCAAGCTTTTCTCTTTCAGTTTGGCAATCGTCGCCAGACCATCCGGCATTTTGTTAATCAACATCGCTTTTGCGTGCAATGGGATATCCGGACGGCTCCACGCATCTTGCGCCGGACTCAAGTCATCTGTATTGGTCTCGCCATCCACCTTGAACACGGTCACTTTGATCTCGTTCGCCAGCGCCGGCTTGTGGGTGAACCACTCGGCGTTGGCCCAGCTTTTCAGCAGCGCAGTCGCATGAACGTTGCCGGCTTTATGTTTGGCCGCCACATCGTGGAACGCATCAAACATCAGGATGGTGTGACTGAGCGCCTTCACAGCCTCCGGCGCCAGTGCGGTATCCAGCAGCGCAACCAGCGCCTGCACGTTGTAGCCGCCTAGCATCGTGCCCAGCAGTTCTACCGCGCGCTGTGCTGTCAAGAAAGATGAAGCGGCCTTGCCATTCGCCACATCGCTCAGAAACGCAGCTTTGACATACGCCGCTTGGTCAACGCCAGCTGGAATGCGATTCTCCAGCAGGTTCAGCAAAAATGCGGCATCCTGTCCAGCCGGGTTCTTCAGCAATTCGACCAATTGCGCCACTTGTTCTGCATTCAATGGCAATGGGGGTAAGTTTTGTGCGGCACGCTCGGCGACGTGTTTTTGATAAGCTTCTAACATGACGAATCTACTAACAAATTAAAAATCAAATTATAAACCAGCTTTGGCAAACCAATCGGCTTGTCAGCCAAAATCACCAACTTGTTTCATTGTGTAAGCAATCGGCCCGTAAGCCGCATCCAGATGCGCCATACAAGGCATTGGTTTTGCCAATGAACGCGCGCGAGAGTTAAGGCTTGGCTGTCTGGTTGCTGTAGCTTGCGTCGCTATACAGCTCTTTGGCAAAAGGCGTACTGCAGCTTTTGCCTTGCGCGCTAGCCACCAGCCTATCCAAGAGGTCACGCTGGTAGTCTTCGCCATGCAGCTTTTGCAAATAAGCTCGCACCTCAAACACATCGGCAAACCCATTCTTGTCGCTGTCCATCAGCGCAACTTGGTCTTCCACGGTTGGGCCGCTGTATTTCTCATCGGTCAAGGCTTGCACCAAGGTTTCCGACTGCACGGCGTTGGCAAAACAACTTGCCATAAACAAAAAGGTGATTTTCAGCTGGCGATTCATCATGTCATCCTTATAATATATTGCGACCGATTCTAGCGCCAAAAATTCCAGCCTTATGTAACCTTGCTCACAAAACTTGACTTAAATACTCAAGTTTATTTTCTCTGCCCAAATTTTGGGTGCAGCTTCGTGCAAGGATTCGCCTTGCGCAGTGACAGCCACCGTTACCGGCATATCTTCCACCTCGAACTCGTAAATCGCTTCCATGCCCAAATCGGCAAACGCGACCACGCGAGATTTTTTGATGGCTTTACTCACCAAATATGCCGCGCCACCCACCGCCGCCAGATACACGCCTTGATGCTGTTTGATGGCTGCAACCGCTTCGGGGCCGCGCTCGGCCTTGCCTATCATGCCAATCACACCTGTCCCCAGAATCGCGTCCGTATAGGCATCCATCCGTGTCGCCGTAGTCGGGCCTGCCGGGCCGACCACCTCGTCACGCACGGCATCCACCGGGCCAACGTAGTAAATAAAACGGTTATTGAAGTCCACCGGCAAAGACTCACCTTTTTCCAGCATAGTGGCGATACGCTTGTGCGCCGCATCACGCGCCGTCAGCAGCTTACCCGAAAGCAGCAAGGTTTCGCCCGCGCGCCAGGCAACAGTTTCCGCCTTGCTGATGGTATCCAGGTCCACACGTCTTGCTTGCGGACTTGGCGTCCAGTGCACATCCGGATAATCCGTCTCTTTGGGCGGTTCCAATTTTGCGACACCGCTGCCATCCAGCACAAAATGCACATGGCGGGTCGCCGCGCAATTGGGAATCATCGCCACCGGCAGGCTGGCCGCATGCGTCGGGTAATCCAGAATCTTCACGTCTAAAACCGTGGTAAGCCCGCCCATGCCTTGCGCACCGATGCCCAGCATGTTCACTTTGTCGTAGATTTCCAGCCGCAATTCTTCCAGCCGGTTTTGCGCACCGCGCGCCTTGAGTTCATGTATATCAATCGGCTGCATCAGCGATTCTTTTGCCAGCAGCATGGCCTTTTCCGCGCTGCCGCCAACGCCAATGCCCAGCATGCCGGGCGGGCACCAGCCCGCGCCCATCTGAGGCACTGTCTGCAGCACCCAATCCACGATACTTTCGTTCGGATTCAGCACAGTAAACTGGGCTTTGTTCTCGCTGCCGCCGCCTTTGGCTGCAAGGCTAATTTCGATGTTATCGCCGCGCACCAGTTCTACATGCACGACGGCAGGCGTGTTGTCTTTGGTGTTTTGACGCTTCCCTGCTGGGTCTTTCACCATCGAGGCGCGCAGCGTGTTTTCCGGCAACATATAAGCGCGGCGCACACCCTCGTTCACCATCTCTTCCAGTGTCAAGTCGCCCGCTAGCCTGGCACCCATGCCCAGCTTGATGAAAGCGACCACCATGCCGGTATCCTGGCAAAGCGGGCGCTTACCCTCGGCGCACATACGGGAATTGGTCAGAATCTGCGCGATCGCATCCTTGGCGGCAGACGATTCTTCGCGCTGATAAGCCTCACCCATCGCGTGCAGATAATCTGCCGGGTGATAGTAAGAGATGTATTGCAGCGCATCGGCGACACTTTGAATGATATCTTCAGTGTTGATCACATTGGTCATGAACGCGAACTTTTTTCGTAAGCAATTGAATTATTGATATCTTTGCGCAGAATCTTACCGTTCTTGGTACGCGGAAAATCCTTGGCCAGATACACCGTTTTAGGTGTCTTATATGCGGCCAGATGCGCCTTGGCATAGGCCTGCAGATCATCCGCTGTCGCATTGGCACCAGGCTGAAGGATAGCATAAGCCACCACCAGCAACTTGTCTTTTTCCAGCTCCTCGCCCACTGCTGCGCAATCCGCCACGGCCGGGTGCGCCTTCATCACGCGCTCAATTTCATAGGGCGAAACGCGATAGCCAAAGCTTTTGATGATGTCATCCTTGCGACCAAGGAACCAGATATAGCCATCTTCGTCATATCTTGCATAATCTCCGGTAAAAAACCAGCCATCATGCTTGTATTTTTCAGTTTCTTCCGGCAAGTTCCAGTAACGCAAGAACAAGCCGGGGTCGCTCAAAGGCACGCAGATCATCCCTTCATCACCCTGTGCCACCGGTTCGCGCGTGTCCGGATTCAGCAACTGGACCGCATGTCCAGGCTGCGGAAAACCTGCAGAGCCGGGCCGAATCGGACGGAATTTGCTTTGCGACAGATAATAGGAAAATTCGCTCATCCCTACCGCTTCATAGATATCCACCCCAAAACGCTCGCGCCATTGGCTTAAAACCTCATCGGACAAATGCTCTCCCGCACTCATGCAGTGCCGCAAACTAGGCACATCCGCTTGGGTGGTCTGCGTTTTCTGGATGATCTGTCGGTAAATGGTAGGCACGCCTACAAAAATGGTCGCGCTGTGTTTCTTGATGAGCTGCATCCATTTCTCGGCGTCATTCTTGCCTTCGTGCACGATGACGGTTTTGCCCAGATACAACGGGTCCATCAACGCAGAGCCCAGCACATAAGTCCAGTTGAACTTGCCAGAATGCATGATACGGTCCTGCTTTTTGGCATCGAAATCAAACCAGTACCGGCTGGCCGGAGTACGCCCCAGTAGCGCGCGATGCGCATGCAGAACGCCTTTGGGATACCCTGTCGTACCGCTGGTATATACCAGATACGCAGGGTCATCAGCCCTGGTCCTCAGTACGGGATAATCTGCCTGAGCAGCCAGCAAGCTCGCCATCAGGTCTTGCACGTTCAGCCTTGTAGCGTTATCGTATACTCCCTCACCAGACAACAGGACATGCCGCAAATTGGCTGACTCCGCGACCTTCTCCGCCAGACTTGGCCAAGCCGCCTTGTCTGTCACAAAGACGGTCGCGTCCGAGTCATTGGTAAGATAAGCGACCTCCTCTGCAGTCAGCAGCGTAGACGTAGGCACTGCGATGGCACCCATTTTCATCGCCCCCAGGAATGCGATAGGGTAATTCAGGCTGTTCGGCAAGCGAATCAATACCCGATCACCAGGCATGACGCCCAAATCACACAGGCATTGCGCGAAGCGATTGGTCTGCTCACTCAACTCACCATAACTGATGCTTTGGGTGCCAATAGCGTCATCTTCCAGGATCATCGCCACGGTGTGCTCTGTTAGCGTTCCCAGATGCCTGTCGGAACAGGCGACACCGATATTGAAATACTCAGGGATGTCCCAGTTCCAGTCAGGGTAAGGGGTGAAATTGTTCATTATAAGATGACTCCATATGGCCAGTTCTCGCGTACCACCTGCGCAGGCAGCATCTGCATCACCTTCAGCGCAAACTCGACGTCACTGGATTTAAGTGCACGCAACGCATGTGCGCGCAACAGGGTTTGCAATGCCTTGCCGAACATCGGCGGGTCGAGCATTTCACCCTCGAATTTGATTGCTCCGCCAAGCAGTGCATCGGCCTCGATCGCAGCGCGCAATATATTAATCTTCTGCGTCACCTCGGTAGGCGATGGCGTGTAGGCGGTTTTACACAGATGAATATGTCCTGGATGTATCACCTGCTTGCCGGACAGCCCCATCGCCGCTTCCTGACAGGCATGGCGGTAGACCACGCGCGACTCGTTATCGCCATGCAGGTCCAGCCAGCGGCGCACATCATGCGGCTCGACATATTTCTCCGGCATGCTGTTCGCTCCAATAAGTGTTTCCACCCCGCCTATGACGCCCTTACCAGCAATACGTGCCTCAAAGATCAACTGATGCAGATAGAACTGCAGCTCCTCGATCCAGTGTTCCGGCGTGATATGGATACCCATCGCTTTGGAGAAATCGTGAATGCCAAACACCACATGCTTGACGGTATTGTATTGCATCAGCTCAGGCGCAATCTTCAGCGACTTGGGGTGCTCGATGATGGGCTGAATGGTGATTCCGGGATTGATGCCCAGCAGCATGCTGGACAGATCGCGCACCTCTGCGGAACCATACGCCTCACCCGCCTTGGCGAGCATGATGACATCGATGTACTCACCCATCTCACGCACCATTTCCATATCGAGATCGTATTCCGCAGTCCTGAACGAGTTCACCCTTAGCGCAACGGTGACGTGCTGATTGATTTTTCGCAGCCCTGGAAGCTCCTGACGCAGCAGCTCCCGACTCATCTGCTTCTGGCGGCAACCGTCTTCCAGGTCGAATATCAGCGTATGGGCATTAGTGAAATGCGCGTGCTTCTTCATGCGCGCACTTGCCTGCGCCATGTCTTCATAGATACCCAGACTTGGTGCGTATTTCACGGGAGGATAATACAGTTGTATACCCGGCCAGTAATCGCCCAATGTCGCTGCACTGATTGCTTCTGTGGTGTGTTCGCTCATGATAGACTTTCGCTTTTATATGCCCTGGAATCCAATATCTATGCGCCTTCTAGAGCATGAAGTTTATCGAGTATCGACTGCTGCGCTGTACTTTTGGCATGCAGGTTCTTCATTTGCAGGATGTTCCAGAACTCGTTATCCGGCAAATCCAGAAACGCATCGAAAGCACGCAGCTCATCCATATCCAGCCGCTCGAAATAACGCGCCAGAAAACGCTCCAGCAAAATGTCCAGCTCCAGCATACCGCGGCGACAGCGCCACGCCAATCGTCGTTGCTCCGCGTCCTTGATGTTTTCAGCATTCAGCATGACATTCTCCTAAACAGGGGTGATACCGATGGTTTTCTTGCGCGACTTTTTCTCGGCTGCTCGCTCGATCTTCAAATCCTTGATAGCCGCAATCGCTGCATTTGGATTAAGTTTTTTTGGGCAGACCTCGACGCAGTTCATGATGTTATGGCAACGGTAAAGACGGTAGGGGTCTTCCAGGTTCTCAAGACGCTCGGCCTCGATCTGGTCGCGCGAATCAACAATAAAACGATAGGCCTGCATCAATCCTGCTGGCCCGACAAACTTATCTGGGTTCCACCAGAAACTGGGGCAAGAGGTCGTACAGGCGCCGCACAGGATGCATTCATACAAGCCATCCAGTTTCTTGCGGTCTTCCGGACTTTGCAAACGCTCAGTCTCCGGCGGCGGGTCGTTGTTCACCAGATAAGGCATCACCGAATGATAGTTCTCAAAGAACTGTGTCATATCCACCACCAGATCGCGGATTACCGGCAGACCAGGCACCGGACGCAACACGACAGGCTCCTGCAGATCAGCAAGCTTGGTGATACATGCCAGACCATTCTTGCCATTGATGTTCATGGCATCAGAGCCGCAAACTCCCTCGCGACAAGACTTGCGCAGGCTCAAGGTATCATCCAGTTGTTTGATACGCACCAGCGCGTCCAGCAGCATCTGGTCGCCTTCCTGCAGCTCAATATCGTAGTTCTGCATGTAGGGCTTTTTGTCGGTATCCGGATTAAATCTGTAAATCGAGAATCGCATCAGTTTTTTCCTTAATACACCCTGGCTTTTGGTTCAAATGTCTCAACGGTTAACGGTTTCAGCCTGACTGGCTTGTATTGCAGCCTGTGGTTTTCCTTGTAATACAGCGAGTGCTTGAGCCAGTTCTCATCGTCACGTTTCAAATAGTCCTCACGCGCATGGGCACCGCGGCTCTCTGTACGGCGGCAGGCAGAATGCATGGTAGCATTCGCCACTTCCATCAGATTATCCAGCTCCAGCGCTTCGATACGGGCGGTATTGAACACCTTGCTATGGTCTTTGATGGCAAGGCGTTCGGCACGAGCCGTTACCTCCGCTATCCTGGCCAGCCCGCTCTCCAGCAAATCCGGGAAGCGGAACACGCCGCAATGGGTCTGCATCGTATTGCGCATCGCAGCCCCTACTTCAGCCACAGTCTCGCCACCTGGCCGATTGAACCGGTCGATTCTTGCCAAAGTATCGTCCGCTGCAGTCTCCGGCAATGGCGCATGATAGGCATCAGACTTGAGCGACGCCACCATGTGGTCGCCAGCCTCCTTGCCAAACACGACCAGATCCAGCAGCGAGTTAGACCCCAGTCTGTTCGCCCCGTGTACCGAGACGCATGCACATTCCCCAACGGCATACAGCCCTTTCACTATCTGCTCGCCACTACCATTGGGCACGACCACTTGCCCCTGAATGTTCGTCGGGATACCGCCCATCATATAGTGCGCCGTCGGCACCACCGGTATCGGCGCCTCGATTGGATCGACATTCGCGAACTTCCGGGCGATCTCGCGTATGCCGGGCAAGCGCTCGTTGATCAACGCTTCACCGAGATGGTTCAGCTTGAGGTAAACCGCGTCCTTGTTTTTCCCTACACCGCGTCCTTCCTTGATTTCCGTCGCCGAGGCACATGCGATCACATCGCGGCTGGCCAGGTCTTTTGCCGTTGGGGCATAACGCTCCATGAAGCGCTCACCTTCGCTGTTGATCAGGTAACCGCCTTCACCGCGCACGCCTTCGGTAATCAATACGCCCGCATGCAACACACCTGTCGGATGGAACTGCCAGAATTCCATATCCTGCAGCGGGATGCCTGCACGCGCAGCCATGCCCAGACCATCCCCCGTATTGATGAACGCATTGGTGCTGGCGCCGAATATGCGTCCCGCGCCACCCGTTGCAAGCAGTGTGCTTTTGGCTTGCAGCAGGTGGATCTCGCCGGTTTCGATCTCAAGTGCGATCACGCCCAGCACATCCCCTTCGCTGTTGCGAATCAGGTCCAGCGCGAACCACTCGACCAAAAAGGTCGTGTTGGCTTTCACGTTGCGCTGATACAAGGTATGCAGCATGGCATGTCCAGTCCTGTCAGCCACAGCGCAGGTGCGTGAAATAGGTTTCTCGCCATAGTTTTGCGTCATGCCGCCAAACGGCCGCTGGAATATCTTGCCGCTTTCAAGACGGTCGAACGGCATGCCGAAATGCTCCAGCTCGATGATGGCCTTGGCTGCATGTTTACACATGAACTCGATGGCATCCTGATCGCCCAGATAATCGGATCCTTTGATGGTGTCATACATGTGCCATAGCCAGTTGTCACCCGAAACATTACCCAGTGCCGCCGCAATACCGCCTTGCGCGGCCACGGTATGCGAACGGGTCGGGAACACCTTGGACAACACCGCCACCTTGACGCCGCTCTCTGCCAATTGCAGCGCCGCCCGTAGGCCCGCACCACCACCACCCACGATGACCGCATCGAACTGATGTTTTTCCAAGGTATGTTTTTGACTCGCCATGCTTAAATATTCCACAAAATCACTGCCAGCCAGATCAGGTATATTGCCAGCATAATCTCCATCAACAATTGCAAATAACCACGTAACACGATATTCCTGACATAGTCGCGCATCACATCCCGTATCCCCAGCCACGCATGCATCACCAGGCATACAAACACCAGCAGCGTGGCCAATCTGAGCCACCATGGCGATACGAAAGCATGCCAGCCCGCATATCCGTCCGGCTGCCTGACCAGCAGCAACAGCAGCAGCAATACGATATAACCCGCCATCACCAACGCAGTCAGCCGCTGCGTCAGCCACAGCCGCATGCCTGGATAACGCCGTGTGAGCAGATCGACTAGCATGCGCCTCTACCAGATCGCAATACCGAACAGCAGTACAGATATCGCATCCAGCCACAGCACCACGCGCCCGCTGAAACGCGCCTTCTGCAAAGTCGTCATCCAGTGCACATCCTGACCCAAATGGCGCAAGCCGGCATAAAAGTGATGGAAAAAAGGCACGAACAAAGCGACCAACAGCAATTTGACCCACCATATCTCGGTGAAGCCAACCAGGTATTCGTAATGCGCTTCATCACGCACACTGGTCTGCAGTGCCCATAACATCACCGGCAACATCAAGAACAAGACGACACCGCTCAGCCGATGAAAGATGGACACGAGCGCATTGATAGGCAGCCGTATCGTAGTCAGATCCAGATTCTTGGGACGATTCCCGACACTTTGCTTAGCTATCAGGTTAGCCATGCGAAACCCCTGCTGCCTTCGCTACCGCGCCGGAAACATGCGCCATCAGGCGCGGGTCGAATGGTTTGGGAATGATGTATTCCTTTCCAAAAGACAATGATTCCAAACCGTAGGCATCCAGAACTTCCTGCGGCACAGGCTCTCTCGCCAATTCACTCAAGGCAAAAGCAGCGGCAATCTTCATCTCATCCGTAATCTGTACCGCTTTAGCATCGAGCGCTCCCCTGAACAGATAAGGGAAACACAAGGCATTGTTCACCTGATTAGGAAAATCGCTGCGGCCTGTCGCCATCACGACATCGCTCCTGACCTGAAATGCGTCACTGGGCAGCACCTCCGGATCAGGATTTGCAAGCGCAAATATCACCGGCTTATCCGCCATTCCGGCAATCAGTTCCGGAGGCAAGGCGTTCTTGGCAGACACACCGACAAACACATCCGCGCCCGCCATCGCATCTGCCAGCGTTCTGACACCGCTCACCGGCACTGCCAATTCACGATTATTGTCATGCAGATCCGGGCGATCCGTATCAAGTACACCCTTTCTGTCCACCATCACCACATGTTGTGCACCCATCAACTTCAGCAATTTCGCACAGGAGCATCCGGCTGCACCGGCGCCAAGAAAGACTATCTTCACCTTATCGAGCGATTTGCCCTGGATGCTCAATGCATTCAACAGCGCACCAGCGACAATCACCGCAGTGCCGTGCTGATCATCATGAAATACCGGGATATTGAGCCGCTTTTTCAATTCATTCTCGATATAGAAACAATGCGGTGCAGCTATATCTTCAAGATTAATACCGCCAAACGTTGGCGCAATATTGACAACTGTTTCAATGAATTCATCCGGCGTTTTTGCGTTGACCTCGATATCGAACACATCGATATCAGCGAAGCGCTTGAACAATACCGCCTTACCTTCCATGACAGGCTTGCTTGCCAATGCCCCCATGTTTCCGAGACCAAGCACCGCTGTGCCGTCGGTGATCACTGCCACGAGATTGCCCTTATTGGTGTAGCGGTATGCATCCTGCGGATTCTGGTGGATGGCGCGGACCGGCTCCGCCACACCTGGCGTATAGGCCAGCGACAAATCGGCTTGCGTGACGCAAGATTTAGATGATTCGACACTCAACTTTCCCGGTTTGGGAAACTCGTGGTAATCCAGAGCGGCCTGTTTCAAATCCACCTTGAATTCGCTCATGGTCATTCCAGTTCGCTCAAATAATGATGATCATCCGTCACACACAACCCCAGACGCCATTCCATCGGCCTGTCGCCATAGGTGTATGACACACGCTCAATACTCAACAAAGGAAATCCTTGCTTCAGCCCTAGTGCTTTCGCCACTTCCGCTTCCGCCGCTACCGCCTTCAGCCGCTCTTCGGCGCGCACCATGCGTATGCCAAACTGTGTCTCATACATGCTATACATAGACCCATGACTTTCCTCGACCTTCGCGCCATTCAGCCCCTTGAACGGCGCCGCCGGCACAATGATATGGTCATAGATGACAGGCCTGCCGGAAAAGCTCAGCAAGCGCTTTACTTCGATCGTGGACGCTCCCGCCTTCAAATCCAGCGCCTGGGCAATACGTCCCTCGGCTTTGCTTTTGACACAGCTGATGAATTCATTCTGCAACAACTCCTTCTGGCCATTGACGGCTGTCAATCTGAGAAAACGCAGTTTTACGTTATCCTCTTTGTGCGTAGCCACAAAGGTACCCTTACCTTGACGCCGAATCAGGATGTTCTCACTGGCCAGACTGTCTATCGCCTTACGCACAGTCCCCTGGCTAACCTTGTAGCGTGCAGCCAGATCCATCTCACTCGGGATCATATCGCCGGGCCGCCACTCTCCGCCGATCAGGCTTTGAGTCAGCAACACCTTGATCTGGTCGTACAACGGTCTATAACTTGGTGAATTTGTCATTTTTAACTCCATGACATTATTTATATCATGCACCTTTTAATTTGTCTATTATTTTATATCTTATATAAGACATAAAATATATGTTGACTTTCATTAAACGCGCAATCTATAATCAAGTCAAGTTAAATTTTTGGGTGGCTCATCTCTATGGAATACTGCCTCAAACCACGACGCTCCATGCTATATGTGCCTGGATGCAATACGCATTACCTGGATCGTGCACGCACCTTGCAGGCAGATTCCGTTATTCTGGATTTGGGCGACCCTATATTAGTAGATGCAAAAATCCAGTCGCGTGACAATATCGTGGCTGCAGTGAAAAAAGGTGGTTACGGCGCCAGAGAGGTGGTCATCCGTGTCAACGACCTGGATTCCGTATGGGGCAAGGACGACATCAAAGCGGTAGCCGACATCGGTGCAGACGCAATCCTGTTCCCCAATATAGAGTCCAGCGATGACGTAATCAGAGCACAAACATATCTGGACAGCGTGGGCGGCGGCCATATGCCAATCATGGTGATGATAGAAAGTCCGCTTGCGGTATTGAATGCAAAGGAAATTGCCGCAGCCAGCGACCGTATTACCTGCATGGTGATGGCAACCTCTGACCTGATATCTCAGCTGCATGCCAGAGTCACGCATGAGCGGATAGCTCTACTCACTTCATTGTCGCTTGTCATTCTTGCCGCACGCGCCTATGGGCGCTGTGTGATTGACGGCATCACCAGCGATTTCAAGAACATGCACTCCTTTGAGTATGCATGCCGTCTTGGCAGAGACATGGGGTTTGATGGCAAGTCCCTGGTGCATCCAGCACAGATCGCTTATTGCAACGATGCATACACCCCCAAAGCCACCGAGATAGCCTACGCGCGCGAAATCATCAAAGCACTGAAAGAGGCCAATGAAAGCGGTCGAGGTACGGTGGTAGTAGATAACAAACTGGTGGAGCAGCACCACGTAAAAGCGGCGCAGCGGCTGATCAAGTTGCACGAAATGATCGAAGAACTAGAAGAAGAATTTATTTAAGAAGAGCTATTTAATATGCAAAAAATCAATGCTGGCCGTTATTTTGAAGACTTCAGCTTAGGCGCAGTCATTCAGCACGCCACACCGCGCACGATCACGGCGGGGGATAGCGCATTGTACATGGGCCTATACGGGGCACGCCAGCCCTTGTTCTGCAGTGCACCGTTCGCACAAGCCATGGGTTATCCAGAGATGCCCATTGACGACCTGCTGGTATTTCATATCGCCTTCGGCAAAACAGTGCCAGACATCTCCGTGAACGCAGTCGCCAACCTGGGGTATGCGGACGTGCGCTTCCAGCGCCCCGCCTATGTGGGCGACACACTTTCCACCACCAGCGAAGTGATTGGCCTGAAACAGAACTCAAACGGCAAAAGTGGCGTAGTCTGGGTGCGCTCCACCAGCACCAACCAGCGGGGAGAGATTGTCCTAAGCTGGGTGCGCTGGGTCATGGTTCACAAAAACAATATGACGGCAACCGCGCCAACAACCATAGTGCCCGCCTTGCCGGAGTTCGTGGATGCAGCTCATCTGGCATTGCCGCTAGCCAACGCCAGCGACACACTGATCAGCCAGGCAACCGGCAGCCAACACTTCTGGGAAGACTACACTATCGGCGAACAGATCAGTCACCCTTCCGGCATTACGATCAATGACAGCGATCACAGCATGGCGACGCATCTGTATCAGAACAATGCGCGTCTGCACTTTGACGCACACATGATGCAGACGCGCCAGTTTGGTAAACGGCTAGTATACGGCGGCGTGATCATCAGCATTTGCCGCGCACTAAGTTATGAAGGACTGGAAAACGCGCTGTCGATCGCCGCGATCAACGCCGGCACGCACGCCAACCCAAGCTTTGCTGGCGATACCATTTATACACGCTCCGAAGTTTTGGACAAATGGGTATTGAACGCGCAGACAAGCGCGCTACGCTTAAGGATGATAGGCATCAAGAACCTTGCGTCTACCGATCTGCCGTTCGTGCGCGAAAACGGCACTTACCATCCGAACGTAGTGCTGGATCTGGATTACACCGTGCTGATGCCACGGAAAACAACTTAAGGGAGCCCATATGGCAGTACACCCATCAGAAGCACTGTTCGGCGGAGAAAAACCATTTCCGCTGATTCCCGCCTGCGAACATTTCGCTGGCAGCGAGAAGCTCATCCTGAAAGCACTCGGCCTGCAAGATAGCATCGGCCCGGTATTCGACATCACATGCGACTGTGAAGACGGTGCTGCCAGCGGTCAGGAGCGCGAGCATGCAGAAATGATCGTGCGCGTACTGAATTCGAACACCAACAATCACAAGATGGCTGGCGCACGCATCCATGACTATACGCATCCTGCTTGGAAGCAGGACATCGACATTCTGGCCGGTGGCGCTGGTAACGTATTAAGCTACATCACCATCCCCAAATGCACGGACATCGCGCAGGCGCAGGAGATGATCGCCTACCTGCAAAAGACCGCTGCTACTCACGGTATCCAACGCGAGATCCCTGTGCATATCCTGATCGAGACGCACGGCGCGCTCAGGCAAGTCCATGAAATCGCCAAACTGCCATGGTTGCAGGTGCTGGATTTTGGCCTGATGGACTTTGTCAGCGCACACCATGGCGCGATACCCGCCAGCGCCATGCGCAGTCCCGGTCAATTCGACCACCGCCTGCTGGGTCGCGCGAAGACCGAAGTGGTCGCAGCAGCGCTCGCCAATGGGGTCGTCCCTGCACACAACGTCACGCTTGATCTTAAAAACGTAGAGACCACATTCAGCGACGCCTCGCGGGCGCGCAACGAGTTCGGCTTCATGCGCATGTGGAGCATCTACCCCACACAGATCCAGGCCATCGTCGATGCGATGAAACCTAATTTTGACGAAGTCACTGATGCAGCCAATATCCTGATTGCGGCCCAGGATGCATCCTGGGGGCCTATCCAGTATGCAGGCGAACTACACGACCGCGCGACATACCGATACTTCTGGGAGGTATTGCAGAAAGCAAAGCTCACAGGCGTCAATATGCCTGAAGAGGCTGAACGGAGGTTCTTCGCATGACCGTTAGATCAACCGCAGGGGCGCGCTTCAGAGCGGCACTCGCCACAGAAAAACCGTTGCAGATCATCGGTGCCATCAATGCCTATCACGCCATGCTCGCCACACAATCCGGGTTCAAAGCCATATACCTCTCCGGTGGCGGCGTGGCGGCGGGCTCCCTCGGCCTGCCAGACCTGGGAATCTCCACTTTGGAGGATGTGCTGGCAGATGTACGCCGCATCACGGATGCAGTGGATACGCCATTGCTGGTGGATATCGACACGGGCTTTGGCGGTGCATTCAACATCGCACGCAGCATCAAATCCGTCATCAAGGCTGGCGCGGCTGCGGTACACATCGAAGACCAGGTACAGGCCAAACGTTGCGGCCATCGTCCCAACAAGGCCATCGTATCGCAAGCCGAGATGGTGGATCGCATCAAGGCTGCTGTGGATGCAAGAACCGACCCGGATTTCGTCATCATGGCGCGTACGGATGCGCTTGCCGTAGAAGGCCTGCAATCCGCTATCGATCGCGCCTGTGCCTGCGTCGAAGCAGGAGCAGACATGATTTTCCCTGAAGCGATGACAGAGCTGGGCATGTACAAACAGTTCGCCGAAGCGGTAAAAGTCCCTGTGCTGGCCAACATCACCGAATTCGGCTCCACCCCGCTGTTCACCGTGCACGAGCTGGCTTCAGCGAACGTCAGCATGGTGCTTTATCCGCTATCCGCATTCCGCGCCATGAATCAGGCTGCGCTGAAGGTATACCAGGCAGTGCGCAAAGACGGTACGCAAAAGAATGTACTGGACCTGATGCAAACCCGGGCCGAGTTATATGAGCATTTGGGCTACCACGCTTTTGAGCAAAAGCTGGATGCTCTATTTAAACAGGGAGATTAACCATCATGAACATGGCAACCGAACTGCCCAAAAAGAAAAAAGGCGTGGCCTTGGCTGGCGTGGCTGCCGGGACAACCGCTATTTGTACAGTCGGCCACACCGGTAATGACTTGCACTATCGCGGCTACGACATCCTGGAACTGGCACAGCACGCCACTTTCGAGGAAGTCGCCTATTTACTGATTCATGGCGAGCTGCCGAACAAGGCGCAGCTCTTGGCGTATCACCAAAAGCTGAAAACGCTGCGCGGTTTGCCAGCCGCACTTAAAACAGTGCTGGAACAGATCCCTGCCAACGCACACCCGATGGATGTGATGCGTACCGGCTGCTCAATGTTGGGCACCCTGCAGCCTGAAGAGGCGGACAGGAACATCGACGGCACCAAAGACTTGGGCGACCGCCTGATCGCCTGTTTCGGTTCCATTCTGCTGTATTGGTACCACTATAGCCATTTTGGCAGAAGGATAGCTGTCGAGACCGACGATGATTCAGTTGCCGCGCATTTCCTGCATTTGCTGCATGGCGAAAAACCCAAACAACTGCATATCAACGCAATGAACACTTCACTGGTGCTGTATGCCGAGCATGAATTCAATGCATCCACTTTCACCGCACGCGTAATAGCCGGCACCCTATCAGACCTGTACAGCTGCATCACCGGTGCGATTGGCGCATTGCGCGGCCCGAAACACGGCGGCGCCAACGAAGCCGCGATGGAGATCATCGCACGTTACAAAGATGCGGACGAAGCTGAAAAAGACATTCGTGAACGCATGGCACGCAAAGAGATCATCATCGGCTTCGGGCATCCTGTTTACACCATCGCCGACCCAAGAAATGAAGCGATTAAAGCTGTTTCAAGGAAATTGAGCGAAGATAAGGGCAATATGACGTTTTTTGATATTTCTGCATGTATCGAGAAAACCATGTGGGACGAAAAGAAAATGTTCCCCAACCTGGATTGGTATAGCGCATCGAGCTATCACCTGATGGGCATCCCCACCAGCATGTTCACGCCCATTTTCGTGATTTCCCGCACCACCGGCTGGGTCGCACACGTCATCGAGCAGCGCATCGACAATAAGATCATCCGCCCGAATGCCGAATACACAGGACCGGATAATCGTCCATACGTTCCACTGAATCAACGCTAATTTTTGAAGAGAGTATTGCATGTCTAGCCATATTTCCAACGTCCGCCCCGCTCCAGACCAAGTCATTGTCGACATCGCCAACTACGTGATGGATTATGACGTCAGCAGCGCTAAAGCTTTCGACACCGCCCGCTATTGCCTGATGGACACACTAGGCTGCGGTTTCGAGGCCCTTGATTACCCAGCCTGTACCAAAGTGCTCGGCCCCGTCGTTCCCGGCACTATCGTGCCGAATGGCGCAAAAGTGCCTGGCACAAACTTCCAGTTGGACCCGATTCTTGCTGCCTTCAATATCGGTGCGATGATACGCTGGCTGGACTTTAATGACACATGGCTTGCTGCGGAATGGGGACACCCTTCAGATAATTTGGGCGGCATTCTGGCTGTAGCCGACTACATCTCACGCAAGAATATGGCTGAAGGCAAAACGCCGTTGACCATGCGCGACGTGCTGACCGCCATGATCAAGGCGCACGAGATCCAAGGCGTAATGGCGCTGGAGAACAGCTTCAACCGTGTCGGCCTTGACCACGTGATTCTGGTCAAACTCGCTTCCACCGCTGTAGCCACCAAACTGCTGGGCGGCAACCGGGAGGATGTCATCAATGCTGTTTCCAACGCATTTGTAGATGGCCAAAGCCTGCGCACTTACCGCCACAGCCCGAACACTGGTTCACGCAAATCCTGGGCGGCGGGCGATGCCACTTCGCGTGCTGTACGCCTGGCCTGGCTGACCATGCAAGGCGAGATGGGCTATCCATCCGCCCTGACCGCCAAGACATGGGGCTTTTACGATGTACTGTTCAAAGGCAATGCGTTCAAGTTCCAGCGTCCTTACGGCAGCTATGTGATGGAGCATGTCCTTTTCAAGATATCGTTCCCGGCCGAGTTTCACGCGCAAACCGCAGTGGAATGTGCATTCGCGCTCAACAAACAAGTCGGCAGCCGCCTGCAGACCATGGAGCAGATTACGCAGATCGACAAGATCGTCATCACTACGCACGAGTCCGCCATCCGCATCATCGACAAGAAAGGCCCGATGAACAACCCCGCCGACCGCGACCACTGCATCCAGTACATGGCTGCGATAGGCTTGCTCAAAGGCAACCTGACCGCACAGGACTACGAGGATAAAGCGGCAGCAGATCCACGCATCGACGCCTTGCGTGACAAGATGATCTGCGTCGAGAAACCCGAATATACCCGCGATTATCTCGACCCGGAAAAACGCTCGATCGCCAATGCGATACAAGTGTTCTTCAAAGACGGCAGCAGCTCCGAGAACATCGCCGTGGAATACCCAATCGGCCATCGCCGCCGCCGCGCAGAAGGCATCCCGGAATTGATCAAGAAATTCAAGATCAATCTAGCACGCCGCTTCGATGCCAAAAAACAGGCCGAGATCCTTGCTCTGTGCGCTGACCAGAAGAAACTGGAAGCCACTCCCGTCAACCAATTTGTTGATTTGCTCGTTGTTGCCTAGGGGTTTTGCTTAGAACAAAACTCCGAAAGCGTTCACTCACAGCGCGCCGAGTCACTTCGGCGCGTTTTTTTATTTTTCTTTCATTGCAGAAACAGATGCCCGAAAAGGCAAGCAGGATAAGCCTTACAGAGCATCGCTTTAAACAATGAAACGCGCGCATGCGTGAGAAGGCTTCCCCATCCATTTCCAAATAGATTTGGGCGCCTAAAAAGCGTAAAATATGCGTTTCTGAACACACTGAAATCTACGCTTTATGTCACTCACCACGCTCAATGCCCTTTCCCCGCTCGATGGCCGCTACCAAACCAAACTGGATGCACTGCGTCCGTTCTTCAGCGAATACGCACTCATCAAGCACCGTGCCAAGGTGGAGGTGGAATGGCTAAAAGCGCTGGCCGCTTCGCCGGAGCTCACCGAGATCCAATCGTTCAGTATCGCAACGGTGGTGGGGCTGGAAGAAGCCATCGCGGAATTCAGCGAAGTGGATGCGGCGCAAGTGAAAGCCATTGAAGCGCGCACCAATCATGACGTAAAAGCGCTCGAATACTGGCTGAAAGAGAAATTCGACGGCAATCCGGAAATCAAGAAAGCCAGCGAGTTCATTCACTTTGCCTGCACTTCGGAGGACATCAACAACCTCTCACACGGCCTGATGCTGAAAGGCGCACGCGATACCGTGATATTGCCGTTTCTGGCGAATCTAATCGCACGTTTAAGCGAGCTGGCAACACAATTGGCCGACCAACCCATGCTTTCCCGCACCCACGGCCAAACCGCCTCTCCCACCACGCTGGGCAAGGAGTTGGCCAACGTGGTATATCGCCTCAAACGCCAGCAACAGCAACTGCAGGAAGGCGAAATCCTGGGCAAGATCAACGGTGCAGTCGGCAACTTCAACGCGCACCTGGCCGCTTATCCGCACTTTGACTGGGAAGCATTTGCCCAGCGTTTTGTGGAGCATCTGGGACTCACCTACAACCCGCTCACTATCCAGATCGAGCCGCACGACTACATGGCCGAGCTTTACGACAATCTGGCGCGCATCAACACGATCCTGATCGACTTGAACCGTGATATCTGGGGCTACATCTCAGTCGGCTATTTCAAACAAAAAGTCAAAGCGGGTGAGATTGGTTCGTCCACCATGCCGCACAAGGTCAATCCAATCGACTTTGAAAACTCCGAAGGCAATCTGGGCATCGCCAATGCCATCCTGCGCCACATGGCGGAGAAGCTGCCGATTAGCCGCTGGCAGCGCGATTTGACCGACTCCACCGTGCTGCGCAACATGGGTGTGGCTTTTGGCTACTCATTGCTCGGCTACGACTCCTGCCTGCGCGGCCTGAACAAGCTGGAAGCCAACCCGCAACGACTGGCAGAGGACTTGGACAATAGCTGGGAAGTACTGGCCGAACCGATTCAGACCGTGATGCGCCGCTATGGTATCGAAAACCCATACGAGCAACTCAAGGACCTGACGCGCGGCAAAGGCGGCATCAATAAAGCCTCCCTGCATGCGTTCATTGAAACGCTGAACATCCCGGCAGAAGCGAAACAGGCGCTACTGAAAATGACCCCAGCGAGTTATATTGGCAAGGCGACAGAATTGATAAAGCGAATTTAATTGATGTTACCCATAAATATTTTAGATAAGGGATTATGGTGATCAATAGAACTGGTGCTCGACATCAAAGCTCGATAGAGCGTGTGTCCGTAAAAAGTGCTTTAAATCCAGTTTTATGGATTTGTGGTCTTGTTTCCGTTCCATCAATAATTACAATCGGCCTCACACAGACGCCTTCTTGGGTGATTGTCACATTAGCAATTGCCCCAGTTGCAATTGCATTGATGGGTTTCTTGTACTTCATGTTTTTCGATCCAGATCGCTTGCAATCTGAAAGCTTCCAACTTAGAAAACAAGCATTAGAGCTTATAGAAGAAAAAGGTCACTTAGCCATTGTTGATGCATCAAGCATTGAAGTTATTTCCAACCCTGATTTACCAGCACTACAATACTCCGAGCCAGAGGAAGACAGATGAGAAAGGCATACATCTTCATTTACTCTGATGCGACTGGGGGTAGGGAAACTTTAAAAGCTTGGGCTAACAAAGATCCTATGGTTCTTCATTGGCGTTATGATATGCCTCACACCATGTATATAATTTCTGAAAATAGCGCTTCAGACTTATCTAACTCATTTATTAATTTTAATGGTAAAAAGGGAAGATTTCTTATTATCGAAGCTAGTGAAAATAGACAAGGGCTACTCCCTAGCGAAACGTGGTACTTGCTAAGGAATAAGAAACAAAAACCTAAGAATAGTTAACCCTCCCATCAAACCTGTACCTCGTTTTACGTTGTTAGATTCTTTAACTTAGGGCCATAAGCAACTGATGACCGAAATCCTCGTTCTTTACTATTCCCAAGGCGGCGCAGTGCGCGAAATGGCACAGCTGATTGCGCGCGGTGTGGAAAGCATGCAAGGAGCAAAAGCGCGTATTCGCACGGTGCCTAAAGTCTCGGCCAACTGCGAGGCAACGGAACCAGAAATCCCCGCCAGCGGTGCGCCCTATGCCGAACTGAAAGACCTGGAAGAATGTGCCGGGCTGGCTTTGGGCAGCCCGACACGCTTTGGCAATATGGCGGCACCGATGAAGTATTTTCTGGATGGAACTACGTCGCTTTGGTTGAAAGGCGCGCTCATTGGCAAACCCGCTGCCGTATTCACATCTAGCAGCTCCATGCACGGCGGTAACGAGACCACACTGCTCACAATGATGCTGCCTTTGATGCATCATGGCATGCTGCTGATAGGCCTGCCTTATTCCGAGCCCGCTTTGAGTACGACGCAAACTGGCGGCACGCCTTATGGTGCCAGTCATATCGGTGGCACCATGGATGACAAACCGATTTCCGAAGATGAGAAAAAACTGTGCATGGCACTGGGCAAGCGTTTGGCCGAAACTGCCTTAAAACTGAATAAATAAATACTTGTGGGGGCTTCATAATAAATGCAGAATTTGAGATGCAGTAGAAGGCGCACGGAACGCAGAAACCGGAATGTACTTGGTGTCCATGAGGATTTTGAGTACCGCGCAACGCAGTAATGCGCTCAAAGAATGTATTTATAGAAGTCCCCTTATGAATCTGGCAACTGAAGCAAGGCAATTTCTGCGCAGCACGCGCACTGGCATCCTTTCCACGCATTCCGCAAAACATGCTGGCTATCCATTCGGTTCGGTAGCGCCGTTCGTGCTGGACCATGCCGGCAACCCCATCATCCTCATCAGCAATATCGCCGAGCACACCAAGAACATCAACACCAATGCCAAAGTATCGCTATTGGTGTTTGCCGGGGCTGAAGACCTGCAAGCCAATGCACGCCTGACGCTGCTGGGCGAAGCGATGCTGATTGACAAATCTGCTGACAGCGATTTGCGCGCCCGTTATCTGCGCTACCTGCCACAGGCGGCCACATACTTTGACATGCATGATTTTGCTTTCTACCGGATTCAAACCACCTACGTCCGTTATATCGGCGGCTTCGGCAAGATGTCATGGTTGGAGGCCGACAGCATTACAGCGCCAGCCAATCAATTGGCCGAGATTGAAAGCGACATCCTCGACCACATGAATGCCGATCACGCAGACAGCCTGCTGGCTTACTGCAAGCATTTCCATGACATTGAACCGCGGCAAGCGGAGATGATAGGCATCGACTGCGACGGCTTTGATGTGCACATCCAGGATGATTCTGGCACGCTGCAGATTCTGCGGTTTGATTTCGAAGCGCCAGTGACCAATGCGCAGGAGGCGCGGCAGGCGCTCGTCGCCATGTCCAAAGCCAGCCGCGCATGATCACAAAACTGCGTATCGGCGCCAGCGCTAGCCTGCTCGCCCTGATTTTGTTGTGCCTGGCGTGGGAGGCCGTCCTCGCGCCACTCAAGCCGGGCGGCTCGCTGCTGATTTTTAAAGCAGTACCTTTATTGCTGCCCTTGTTCGGCATCCTGCGCGGCCGGCGTTACACCTACCAATGGGCCAGCATGCTCATCCTGCTTTATTTCATCGAAGGCGTAGTGCGCGCCTGGGCGGACAGTGGTATTTCGGCCAAATTGGCCACTGTCGAAATCCTGCTGTGTCTCATTTTTTTCAGCTGTGCGATTTTTTATGCAAAACTCAGCCGAAACACGGCATAAAAAGGCATGGCTTAATTTATAATTTGAGCCATGCGTATTCTACTTTCCAACGACGACGGCTATTTTGCCCCCGGCCTGAATATTTTAGCGCAACATCTTTCAGCCGTTGCGCAGATTACGATTGTGGCACCTGAGCGCAATCGCAGCGGCGCCAGCAACTCTCTTACTCTCGACCGCCCCCTGCGTGTCAGAAAAACTGCTGAGAACGCCTATTATGTGGATGGTACCCCGACCGACTGCGTACACATCGCGCTCACTGGCTTGATGGGCGACCTGCCGGACATGGTGATCAGCGGCATCAACGACGGTGCCAATATGGGGGACGATACGATCTATTCGGGCACCGTTGCTGCCGCGATGGAAGGTTACCTGCTCGACATTCCGTCCATCGCGATTTCCATGTCGCAACACAATTCCACCTATTTCGATACAGCTGCAAAAGTCGCGGTTGAACTGGTACAACAACATATGAAGAAGCAGTTCAAAACACCCACGCTGCTGAATGTGAACGTGCCGGATATCCCATATGACCAGCTCAAAGGTAAAGTCATCACCCGTTTGGGCAAACGCCATAAAGCCGAACCGGTGATGCAGCTCAAGACCCCGCGCGGCGAGACGGTCTACTGGGTGGGCGCCGCCGGGCAACCAAACGATGGTGGTGAAGGCACGGATTTTCACGCAGTGGCAAGCAATCAGGTTTCCATTTCACCTATCCAGGTAGACTTGACCAAACATAGCCAGCTCGACGAATTACAAAACTGGCTGAATAACTAAAATTATGACGCTCCTCAGAAATAAATCCGGCATCGGAATGACCTCGCTGCGCACGCGCGAACGCATGATTGCACGCCTGCGGGAACAGGGCATCAAGGATGAAGTCGTACTCTCTGTGATGGCAAAAATCCCGCGCCATATTTTCGTGGATGAAGCACTGTCGATTCGCGCTTATGAAGATGTCGCCTTACCTATTGGCTACGGACAAACTATTTCTCAACCCTATATCGTTGCCCGCATGACAGAACTGCTGCGCAACGGCGGACAATTGGGCAAAGTGCTGGAAATCGGCACCGGCTGCGGCTACCAGACTGCCGTGTTATCGGGCGTTGCCAAAGAGGTGCTGTCGCTCGAACGTATCCGCCCGCTGGTAATGAAAGCGCGCGGGCACCTGCGCACGCTCAAATGCACAAACGTAAAACTGGATCACGCAGACGGTAGCGAAGGATTGGCCGAATTCGCCCCATTTGACGGTATCATCGTCACTGCAGCTACCAGCCACGTGCCGCAAGACTTACTGGCGCAACTGGCCGTGGGTGGGCGCATGGTGATCCCCGTCGGCACCAGCACGCAGGTCCTGACCCTGATTGAAAACACCGGTAAGGAATTCCGCCAAACCCAGCTGGAACCCGTGAAGTTTGTGCCTTTGCTGGGTGGAGTAAGCGCCTGATGCGTTACTGCTGGTGGCTTATTTGCCTGTTTCTGGCTGCATGTGAGAGCAACCCGCCAGCGCCCGTTATCGACCGCCTGCCTCAGACCAAACCAGCCACACCTGCAGCAAAACCGGCAACCAGTCCTTCAGGCAAAGATTGGCGCCCTGACACGTACACGGTCAAAAAAGGCGATAACCTGCTGCGCATTGGCCTGGAATTTGGCTATGACTACAAGGAAATCGCCGCAGTCAATAATATTCCACCACCGTATACTATCAAGGTAGGGCAAGTGCTGAATTTTGCGCCGCTCAAACCCAAAGCGGCGACCGAACCGGCTGCCGGGGATGGTGTTGTGGTGAGCACCATCAAAACCGAACCCGCCGTTTCCGAAACCACCAACACAACATCCGGCAGCACACCTTCTGCCGTCACTCCGGTACTCAGTGAGCCCAAAGCCACGCGTGAGCCATATAGTCTGGAAGCGATGAACCGGCCTGTATCCAAACCCACGGAGGCCAAGCCGGCAGACATAAAAGCCGCTGACGGTAAGACTGCAGAAGCCAAGCCTGCGGATGACGAGGTTATCGAGTGGGTATGGCCAACGCAAGGCAAAGTCACTGGCAATTTCAATGAGTCCGGCAACAAAGGGATGGATATTGCCGGAAATAGCGGCCAGGCTATTAATGCTGCTGCCAATGGCAAAGTCATTTACACGGGTTCGGACTTGCGCGGTTATGGCAAACTGGTCATCGTCAAGCACAACAAAACCTACCTGTCCGTCTACGCGCACAACAGCAAAATACTGGTCAAAGAAGGCCAAGCCGTGCAAGGCGGGCAAAAAATCGCCGAAATGGGCAATACCGACAGCAATACGGTCAAGCTGCATTTCGAGATTCGCCGCCAAGGCAAATCGGTTGACCCGGCCAAATATCTCGCGCAGAATTAGCTAAATTTTCAAGGAGCTCGCATGGCAGGCCCGCAAAGAAACGACCCCAACAAATACAGCAAAAACGTCAACATCAAGCCAGAATCCGGCATGAACAATATGCTGGCCATCGGTCGGTTCATTCTGATGATTATCGGGATGACTGGTCTTGCCATTGAGTTTTTCAAAGAAGATGGATGGCTGAAGAATGGCCTTTCCTGGCTGTTTCAGGACACCTCCCATATGGTTTTTATCCCTGTGATTGCCGTTGCGTTATGGCTGCTTAACCGCTGGATTACTGCACCCTCCAAGGTGGAAACCAAGAAAAGCGGCAACCTGCCAATGTATGTGATGATGGGCTTGGGGTTGTATTACCTGTTTCGTCTGGTGAGTACCGGCGGGTTCTAGAACTACATCCATATTAAAAAAAGCCGCTTGAAGCGGCTTTTTTATTTTTTCAGCAACTCATCCTGCCTTGCCATGAAATCACGCACATTCACCATATCATAGGCACGCGCCCATTTGATGATTTCGTCCAGCGCAGGTGCGCCTATCTCGCCCACCTGCGCGTGAATACCCGCGCGCTCGCGTATCACCAGAATGCCTGGAATTTGCTGCACCTGGAAATACTCGGCGATTTCAGGGTCTTTTTCGGTATCCACCATGCCAAACACGATGTCCGGATTCTTTTCCGAAGCCGCTTCAAAGGTTGGGGTAAATGCCACACAAGGGTCACACCATGGCGCCCAGAAATCCACGATGACGAAATCGTTGCTTTCGATCGTGTCTTTGAAATTTGCTTTGGTAAGGGTCAGAACAGCCATGATGATGCTCGCAAAAATAAAGCGGGAATTGTATCACAAGGGCTTGAAGGGAGTATCCCAGCCCCCTTCAAAAAACAGCTCGCCCAGCGGCTGGCGCTGGCGCGGTGCAAGCTGGCGCTCACGCAAATCATCCGGCAGCGATTCTGGTGTATCGCCATGTCCAATCGCAATCATCGCCATCAACTCGAACTGTTCCGGCACATGGAAGGCTTTGCGCGCAGCCTCGACGCTGAAGCCGCCCATCTGGTGCGCGACCAGACGCAGCTCTGTCGCCTGCAGACACATGTTTTCAGCCGCCGCGCCCGTGTCATACGTCGCCCAGCGATTGAGTTTGCCATTGTGTCTGAACAGCGTATTGGCACACGCCAGCACCAATAGCGGTGCATGCTTGGCCCAGGTCTGGTTACTTTCGGCCAGGGTATCAAAGGCGGCCTGCCAGGCTTGCGGGTTCTTGTCTTTGTTGCACACCACGAAGCGCCAGGGCTGATCGCCATAACAGCTGGGTGCCCAGCGCGCAGCTTCCAGTAAAGCCGTCACGTGCTCGTCCGTGACTGGCTTGTTTGGGTTGTAGGCGCGGCTGCTCCAGCGGTTGGCGATGATGTCTGCGACGGGTTGCTGCGTTATTGCCGGTTTTTTCATGATGGCCTCGCTAGTCTTAATTCAATGGGCAGAACAAATCTAATGCCATGCGTTTTCTGCCTTTTTTAAAGCGCCAGCATATTTATCCAACCAAAATATTATGCCATCGTTGCCACGGATAAAGTTGAACTTGTATATGAATAACACTCTTGGTTTGTGGTTAAATTCCACTTAATCCACTATTCGTTACGGAGTCTTTCATGACACAAGATCAACTGCCAAGAGAATTTGAACCCCTGAACAAAGTCGCGGTGCGCGCCATGCTGTGGCTGAACGGGTTTGCCCATGTGGTCATCGGCATGGCGCTGGCGATTTCGGTGCTGATGTTTACCTGGCTATTCTTCAAGGATGTAAAACAAGCAGCTTACGCCCACAACCTGGTGCATGGTTTCCTGCATGCCTTGGGTACGCTGATGTTGCTATGGTCGATTTCCGCGCTCATTTCTGCTGAAATCCGCTATTTAACTGGCTTTAAATTGCAAGTGGAGACCTTTGTCGAAGTCGTGCTGGTGATGTTTTTGCGCAAACTGATTGTGATGCCCGTACAGGATGCCACCCCTACTGCGACAGAAATCACCATGTGGGTGGGTGGGGCTTTCGTGCTGGGCCTCATCTATGTGCTGGTGCGCTGGGCGGATAATGGTAACGACACGCGTCTGACAAGCCGAACCAAACATGAATGACCATGACTGGATGCAGCAGGCGCTGGCGCTGGCACAACTGGCGGCGCAGAATGGCGAGGTGCCGGTGGGCGCCATCGTCGTGAAAGACGGCGCCGTGATAGGACGCGGCTTCAACCAGCCCATCGGCCAGCATGACCCGACCGCCCACGCCGAGATACAGGCCATGCGTCAGGCTGCAGCACATCTGGGCAATTACCGACTGGTCGGCTGCGCGCTTTATGTCACGCTGGAGCCATGTGCCATGTGTGCCGGCGCCGTCCAGCACGCGCGCATCGCAAGACTGGTCTATGGCGCATCCGACCCCAAAACCGGCGCCTGCGGCAGCATAGTGGATCTGATGGCGGAAGCCAAGCTCAACCACCATACTGAAGTCACAAGCGGCGTACTTGCCGAAGAGTGTGGCGCCCTGCTAAGCGCGTTCTTCAAGACGCGCCGGCAGAAATCTCGATAAAAAAACCCGCCGAAGCGGGTTTTTTATTGGCGTAATGACTTAGTCGTCGTTGCCCATGAAGGACATCAACAAGCTCAACAGGTTGGTGAACATGTTGTGCAGGCTGATGTAGATACTCATGGTGGCCATGATGTAGTTGGTTTGACCGCCACGTACCACTGCGTTGATTTCATACAAAATGAAACCTGCCATCAGCAACACAACGACAGATGAGATCGCAAGTGATACCGCTGGCACATGGAAGAACATGTTGGCCAGCGCAGCCAGAATCACCACCACCATGCCAATTGTGAGGAACTTGCCCATATTGCTGAAATCACGTTTGGTGCTGGTGGCGATTGCCGACAAAGTCAGGAAAGAAGCCGCCGTACCGCCCGCCGCCAAGCCAATCAGCTGTGCGCCATTGCTCAAATGCAATGCAAATTGCAGAATCGGTCCCAGCAACAGTCCCATGACAAAAGTAAAAGCAAACAGCAGCCACACCCCTGCTGTGTTGTTGGCGTTTTTGGCAATCAGCCAGGACATGCCGTAAACAGCGGCAAAGATGCCAATGAAAGCCAGGATTGGGCTAGATGCCAGCCAGGCAAAATTCATTTGGATACCCACCATCGCGCCGATGACGGTTGGGATCATGGTTAAACCAAGCATTGCGTAGGTGTTGCGCAGTACTTTGTTTTGCGCTTGTACCGAGGACGATTCACGGCCTAATACTTGCATATTATCTAACATTACTATTCCCTTTTAAGTAAGCTGCCAAATGGCAACGTGATTAAGATAACGATTTTATGTGAAAGTTTCAAGTTACAAATTGTTAGCGCCTGTAACCTACGCAAACAAATCCCGCTCTTCCTTGCCTATCAGGCCAACCTGTTTCACTGCTGCAACGAACTCGCCGCTTTCGTGAAGATGGTTCATATCCATAGGGTGGTGCCCGCCGTGCATGCGCGCCAGCCTGGCGATACTCTGTGCAGACATCTTCCATTGCAGGTTAGCTAGCAGCTCGTCTGCCAGATCCGGACGGTTGCACAGCAGCACCATATCGCAGCCTGCGTTGAGTGCGGCCAATGCGCGGCTGGTCACATCCCCCGCCACTGTCGCGCCTTCCATGCTCAGGTCATCGCTGAAGATCACGCCATCAAAGCCCAAACGCTCACGCAGCACCTTTTGTAGCCACTTGGGTGAGAAGCCTGCCGGTTTTTCATCCACCTTGGGGTAGATGACATGTGCCGGCATCACTGCCGCCAGCCCATCATCGATCATCTGCCGGAAAGGCTGCATGTCGTTTTGCGCAATCTCGTCGAACGGGCGTTCATCCACCGGGATGCTGACATGCGAATCCGCCACCACAAAACCATGACCGGGAAAATGTTTACCCACGGCCTGCATGCCGCCTTTCTTCAACCCCTGCATCAAGGCGAAAGCCAAATCATGAATCGCATAAGGGTCACGGTGAAACGCGCGATCGCCAATCACCAGACTGTCGCCATAATCCATATCCAGCACCGGCGTAAAACTGAAATCCACACCATGTGCACGTAATTCTGCCGCCAAAATCCAGCCGGCCTCCTGCGCCAGATGCCGTGCCTGTTTGGGGTTCTTGTCCCACACCTTGCCCAGCTCGCGCATCGGTGGAATCTTGGTAAAACCATCCCTGAAACGCTGCACGCGCCCGCCTTCGTGGTCCACACCAATCAACAGAGGTGGCTTGCGAACCGCATGGATACTGGCTGTCAGGGCAGCCAGTTGGGCGCAGTTCTCAAAGTTGCGCGCGAACAGGATCACCCCGCCTACCAGCGGATGCTGCAATCTTTTAATGTCGTCGTCAGTCAGCTCTTTGCCGACGACGTCTATCATCACTGGACCTAGGAACATATTTTTCTCGTGTAATTTCGCCTTATTTTAACCGATAAAGCGAAGTAATTTCTTTACTCCTCGCCACATACAGCGGATCGCTCTTGTCCTGTGCCTTGGCGTGTTTGGGCGCAATATCCAGCTTTTCAACCATGTGCAAACCCGCATCTGCAATCCATTGCATCAACTCATCTCGTGTGCGCAGTCCCAGATGCTCGGCCAAATCGGAAAGGATCAGCCATGCCTCGCCATCCGCATTCAGATGGGCCTTTACGCCATTCAAAAAACCTTTCAGCATGTGCGATTGGTGATCGTAAATGGCATGTTCGATGGGCGCGTTGGCCTTGGCTGGCAGCCATGGCGGGTTGCACACAATGAGGTCTGCCTTCTGTCGCGCTGGAAACAAATCGGCTTCCATCACCTCGACTTGCGGCTGCAATCCCAGCTGCGCGATATTCTCGCGGGCACAAGCCAATGCACGCGGATTGTTGTCCGTAGCGATGATTCTTTTCACGCCGCGCTTGGCTAATATAGCCGCTATCACGCCTGTGCCAGTGCCAATATCGAACGCGGTTTGCACATGGTGCAATAGCGCTTGCTGAACCAACTGCAGATACTCTCCCCGTATGGGGGAATACACCCCGTAATGCGCATGGATATTGGCTTGCAGGGCATCGATAGGTACGCCCTTCTTGCGCCATTCGTAGGCGCCTATCATGCCCAGCAGCTCGCGTAGCGACAGCACCAGGTTGGCAGGCACCGTATCCAGCGCCTGTGTGACCGCTTCTTTTACATCCGGCGCACGTTTCAGGCCGCAGCGTCCATCATTCAGTTCGATGAGTATCTTGCCGGTGATGCTGGCGCGCTGGATCTGCCGCGCACGATGCTGGTGAAACGCTTCCGTCAGACTGGCGGGCGGTTTCGCAGACTTGCGGTCCACACGTCGCGTGATGGCTTGCAGCAGCTGTTTGGCGTTCTGGAAATCACCACGATACAGCAATGCCGTGCCTTCACAGGCCAGCTTATACGCGGCGTCTGCCTTGGTGGTGTCATCCGCGATCACCACTTTTTTGGGTGGCGGATTATTCGCCTCCGACTGCCAGTGCGCGCTGCACGATTGCTTGTTTTCCTGCCAGATGATTTCCATGTCAGCGCTCTGTTCTCACATCCAGCTTATCGCGCAAATAATCCCCACCTAAATTAATTGCAAGCACCAAGCTCATCATGCTCAACCCCACCACCAGCACATAATGCGGCGCTACCAGCATATAGCGCACGCCATCCCGCAGCATGGCGCCCCAGCTGGCCTCGGGCGCCTGTATGCCCAAGCCGAGGAAAGACAAGGTCGCCTCCGCCACCATCACGCTCGCCAGACTATACGTCGCCTCTACAATCAGCACAGAAGCTAGGAGCGGCAGGATATGCCTGCCCAATATGCGCGGGATACTGGCACCGAGTGATTCAGCCGCCAGCACGTGCTGGCGATGACGAATGCTCATCGTCTGGGCTCTTGCCAGCCGTGCGTAACTGACCCAACCGGTGAGACATAAGGCTAGGATAAGATTACCCAAGCCAGCCCCCAGCACAGCGGCAAAGGCGATTGCCAGCAAGACCCCGGGGAAGGCCAGAAAGATATCCGTGACCTGCATCAGCACCTTATCTGTAGCCCCGCCAAGAAAACCGGCAAGCAATCCAACTGTCACACCTAACGTCATGGTAACCAGCGTGACAACCGTGCTAACCCACAGCGATACTTCCACGCCTTTCAGCACGCGCGTCAGGATGTCGCGCCCCAAGTCATCCGCCCCCAGCAAGTAATGCACACCCGGCTTGGCCAAAATGCTGTCCAAATCGATCACGTTCGGCTGCAGGCCATATAGCCTGCCTAGCACGACGGCCACGAACCAGAACAGCAAGACAGAGAGCGCAAATCGCTTCATACGCCTCTCGTTCTTGGATCGGCCAGCCGGTAGGCAATGTCCGTCGCCGCATTCACCAGCACATAACTCAGCGCGATGACCAGCACGCAGGCCTGCGTCACCGGATAATCCCGTTTTTCGATACTTTCCACCAACAGGCGGCCAACGCCTTCCCAGCTGAATATCGTCTCGGTGATGACCGTACCCGCCAGCAGGCTACCCATCTGCAGGCCGACAATGGTGATGATGGGCAGCAATGCCGCGCGCAGTGCATGCCGGGTGATGACCTCTCGCTCGCTCAAACCCTTGGCGCGTGCGGTGCGGACGAAATCCTCGTTCAGCACTTCCAACATCGAAGTGCGCGTCATGCGCGTCAGGATAGCGCTCAAGCCAAAGCCCAGCGTGAGCGCCGGCAGAATGATCGAAGATTGCCCTTCCATACCGCTGACCGGCAGCCAGCCCAACCAGACCGCAAACAGCAGCATCAGCAGCGGCCCCAGCCAGAATGCCGGCATCGCGGATAGCCGTACACTAATGAGCGTCACCAGCATATCCTGCCACTTGCCGTTGTGCAGCGCCGCGTAGATGCCAAGCGGCACGCCAATCGTCAAGCCTATCAGCAACGCGCACACGGCCAGCTTTAGCGTGGCCGGATAGCGTGCGGCAACGAGTTCGGCAATCGGCTGGTGGGTGTGGATGGATTGCCCGAAATCGGCATGCGACAGCTTGTGCAGGTATAGTCCGAATTGCCTCAATATGGGTTGGTCCAGCCCCAAATCCGCGCGCAGCTGGTCGCGGTCGGCCATGGTGGCGGAATCGCCCAGCATCACATCCACCGGATCGCCCGGCACCGCATGCACAAGCAAAAAAGTCAGCAGCAATACGCCGAAGATGACGATGGCAGCATGCAAAAAGCGGCTCAACATCAGGCGTCAATCAGCACAGGCGTGCCCACCGGCACCATGTCGAACAACTGGATAATGTCGGCATTGTGCATGCGCACGCAGCCGTGCGAATCCGGCTTGCCTATCTGCACACTATCCGGCGTGCCATGAATGTAAATGTAGCGCTGCATGGTATCCACATTGCCCAGGCGATTCCTGCCAACCTCCTTGCCACTCAGCCACAAAATGCGCGTCAGAATCCAGTCGCGTTCAGGGAATTGCGCCATCAGTTCCGGCGTACAGATTTCGCCGGTCGGACGGCGCCCGACGAATACAGTGTTGACCGGCATATCTGCACCTATCTTGGCGCGGACAATATGCTCGCCCAAGGGCGTGCAGCCGCTATCCTTCTCGCAACCCGCGCCATTGGCGGCGGTCGAGACCGGATAACGGGCCTTGACCCCGCCAAAATCGTCAAACAGCGTCAGGGTCTGATGGGTGATGGAGATTTCAATACGCATCTCGATCACCAATTTTCCGGCAGCTTTTGCGCGGTGTGAAACACCCGCAAAATCTCCACACGATTGTTTTTAATGCGATATGGTACTAGATAATGACTGTTGCTAATCACCAGCTCGCGCGTGCCAACCACCCTGCCAGGCCGCCCAATGGCGGGCTGTGTGGCAAGCTGATTGACTTGAGCAAGAATCAAATCCACCATTTTTTCAGCAGCTTGCGGATTATCTTGCGCAATGTAGGCAGCGATTTCATCCAAATTACGCAGCGCCTTATTCAGCCAGACAACCTGCATGGCTTATTTGACGCGCCATTTGCTGGCAACCGCATCCACATCGGCCTGCGTGGCAAAGTCGCCTGCGTCGGCCTCCTGAATGGCCTGATGAATTTCGGCAATCTGCCATTCATTGCTTTCCACATAGACTCTAATGGCCTCTGCCGCCAGGAAAGAGCGGCTGCGGTGTGTGGATTCTGCCAACCTCTCCAGCTTATCTTTGACCGCATCATCCAATCTTAAAGTCACGGTTGCACTCATGATGACCTCCAAAAGATTACAATGTGTACAATATAACACAAATTATTTTTTAATACGTGCCAAATCATCCCAATTGCCGTCCGGTTTTGGATTGAAGCCCTGAACATCACGGCGCATGGCGGTGAACTGGCCTTCGTACCACAACGGGATATAGGGCAGCTGCGCATGGATACGCCGCGTGACTGCAGGCCAATCTTCCTGCACAAGCAGCGCATCCAGTTCGACATCGGCGTATCGGCCACGGTTGAAGCCGTTAGGCGGGGTGAAATTCGATCCAAACGCCTTGGCATAGATTTCCGGCGTCTTGATGCCCACCCAGGTAAGCCCGAACAGCTGGAAATTGCCGGCTTTCACATCGGCGAAGAAGGTGCCCCAGTCCAGGCTCTTGATCTGCAACTCGATACCCGCCTGCCTCATCTGCGCCTGCATGATGGTGGCAAGACGCACGCGAAAAGCATCCGTGCTGGTTTTATACACCAGCTTAAGCGGCAGCTGCACGCCCGCTTCCTGTAACAGTTTCTTGGATAATTGCGGGTTGTAATCATGGGGCGACAGGTCGCCGTTGCCCGAACCTGTTTGATTGGTATAGTGCTCCGGCGGCAATATCGCACCCGCCTCACGCGTCCCGCCTATCATCACCTTGCGGATGATGGCCCTGCGGTCGATGGCATGGGCCAAGGCCTGACGCACTTTCAGGTTTTGCAGCACCGAATCCCGCATATTCAGGCCGAGGTAAGAATAGTTGGCTCCCAAGCCAGTCTGGATGCGGACTTCAGGCATGTCTTGCAAATGCTTCACCAATTCGGGCGGCAAATCGCCTTGCAACAGATCCACCTCGCCACGCTGCAGCTTGAGCACCCGCACCGTCGGGTCTTTCACTTCCTGCAAGGTGATGGCCTGACCATCCGACATGCGTTTGAGCTGCAGATCATGCTGCCAATTCATGAAGCGCAACGGACCGGAGCCGACCGGCTGGTGCGAAAAATCATGGCCTTGCTCGATCAGCTCCTGCGGCAGGATGCCGATGATGAGCTTGGACGGAAAATGCTTGTCTGGCTGATTCAACTTAAAAACGATCGTTTTTTCATCCGGCGTCTCGATGCTGGCGACATGCACGAAATCCGCCGCATGTGGCGCGTCCCTCAGCTGCATCAGGCTTGCGTAGGTCGCTTTCACATCGGCCGAGGTAAGCGCCCTGCCGTGATGAAAGGTGACCTGCTTGATTAAAGTAAAACGATATTCCGTATCGCCAACAGCTTGCCAGGAAGCCAATACCGGTGCGGGTTTTGAGGCAGCGTCAAAATCCACCAGCGGCTGATACAGCAAGCGATTCACCCGTTCGGAAGCGGCATCCGTCGCATAGCGCGGATCCAGGTTCAATGGCATCTGCGCCACCGCAAAGCGGATATCGGCATGCTTTGCCGGCTGGCAGGCGCACAGCAACAGGCAAATCGATAAAAGAAATATCCGCATGCGCGAATTTTACACAAGTTTGCAGCCGAACGTATTTGCAGTCAGGCATGGACAAGTTTATGATGAACGCACATTCGACCAAGGAGCGATGGATGAAAAGCATCACCCAACTGTTGTGCAGAGTCATGCTTGCGCTGGTTTTCATTTTTGCAGGAGTGAGCAAACTCAAAGACCCGTCTGGCACGATGGCCTACATGCAAGCGATGGGGGTGCCGGGGTTCTTGTTATGGCCGACGATTCCTTTCGAGATTCTTGGCGGCATTTCGCTCGTGCTCGGCTATAAAACACGCATCATCGCTTACACCCTGGCAACTTTCTGCATCACCACCGCAGTTATCTTTCACCATGACTTCAATGATCAGATGCAGACGATCATGTTCCTGAAAAACATCGCCATCGCAGGCGGCTTGCTGCTATTAGCCATCAGCGGAAGAATGGCTTACAGCATGGATAACCGCCGCACCGAGAATAACTTTTTCGGCACGCGCTTTTACCGCCAGTAGTTTCAGGGATTTTGTTCAAATAATGCGCTCAAACAGCGCGTTCAAATAATGCAATAGACTCCACATGCCCGGTGTGCGGAAACATATTCATCACGCCGGCAGACACCAGCGCATAACCTTTGACTTGCGTAAGGATGGCGGCATCACGTGCCAGTGTAGATGGGTTGCATGACACGTACACAATGCGCTTTGGCACGCCCTGACCATCATCTCGCAAGGCTTTCACCAGCTCTATCGCGCCGTCTCGCGGCGGGTCGACGAGCCATTTATCAAAATAGCCTAGTGCCTGTAGTTTCTCCTGTGTCATCTCGAACAGGTCAGCCTGACCAAACTCGACCTGCAGACCATTCAAAGTGGCATTTTCAACTGCCCTGCGAACCAATCCAGATGCGCCTTCCAGACCGATAACTTTAGCTCCGCTGCGCGCAATCGGCAAGGTGAAGTTGCCTAATCCGCAAAAGAAATCGGCAATGCGTTCATTGGCCTGTGGTGCCAGCAATTGCATGGCGCGGCGTATCATCACGCGATTAATGCCAGGGTTCACCTGCGTGAACTCTGTCGGGCTGAATGGATATTCCAGGTCATATTCCGGCAGCGTGTAATGCAATTTTTCGGCGTACTCAAACAGCGGCATCACCGTGTCCGGCCCTTTGGTCTGCGTCCATATCTGCACGTGATGTTCATCCGCAAACGCCTTGAGCAGCGGCAAATCGCTTGGCTGCAAGGCTTGCAAGATGCGCAATACCAGCACGATAACGTCGCCCTCGCCCACCGCTAGCTCCACTTGTGGCAGCGTCTCTCGCACTGTCAATTCGGCAATCAGTAACTTGAGTTTTGGAATCAGGTTCGAAACGAACTTCGGCAGCACCTCGCAGGAGTCCATATCCGCCACAAAACTGCTGGCTTTTTCGTTGAAACCCACCAGCACGCCGCCCTTTTTAGGCACATGGCGCACGCGCAGGCGGGCCTTGTGGCGATAATGCCAGGGCGTGCCGATCAGCGGCGCCAGCACGTTCTGCGGACGCACGCGGCCGATATGCCACAGGTTGTCTTCCAGCATACGCTGCTTAGCCGCCACCTGCGCGTTGAACTCCATATGCTGCATGGCGCAGCCGCCGCAATAGCCAAAGTACTCGCAACGCGGCGTCACTCGCTGATTGCTGGGTTTCAGCACATCCACCACATCGGCGGTTTCGTAGCTGGCTTTGACTTTATTGCTTTGGAAAGTGACTTTTTCAAACGGCAGCGCGCCATCAATGAAGATGGTCTTGCCATCCACATGCGTCACGCCACGGCCCTCGTGGTCGAGCGACTCTACAAATGCAGTTTGAATGGGCTGGGGGGCGGGAGATTTATTACGTTTGCGGCTCATGGCCGCTATTTTAGCGCAAGTTCAAGATTTCCACGCCGCTAAAAACTCTTTCCAGTGCGCCCCTGGATAAGCGCTTAAAGTCTCGCGCACCAGCTTGGTTTCGGTCTCGTAAGCCGCATGTGTAAGATGGCCGCGCATGAGCTGGAAGCGCAGATAGACGAGGTAGGTGTTGGCGACATCTGTCTCGCAGTAGTTGCGGATTGCCTCGATTTGGCCGTTCTTAAACGCACCCCACACCTTGCTGCCATCCATGCCCAGCTTGCCGGGAAAGCCACATAACTGCGCAATCTCATCCAGCGGCGCATTGGCGCGCGGCTGATACAGCGCCAGCAAATCCATCAAATCCAGATGGCGCGTGTGGTAGCGGCTGATGTAGTTGTTCCATTTGAACTCTTTGTCATCCTCGCCCATATCCCAATAGCGCGGCGCCTGGATGCCATGCACCAGCCCGCGGTAATGCAGCACGGGCAGGTCGAAGCCGCCGCCGTTCCAGCTGACCAGGTTCGGTGTGTATTTCTCGATACCATCAAAGAAACGCTGGATGATCTCTTTCTCACCCGCATCCTTCTCGCCCAGGCTCCAGACACGAAAATGGTCTTTGTCCCGCAGGGCGCAGGAAATGGCGCACACACGATGCTGCTGCAATGGCAGGAACTCGCTGCCGCTCTGCTGGCGGCGCTGATGGAAAGCGATGTTGGCGATGTCTTCATCCGTTGCTTCGGGAGGTGCATCCAGCAAGCCTCGCAGGCCGGTCACATCGGGGATGGTTTCGATGTCAAAAACTAGGATAGGTGTCATGCGCGTAGCATACACCAAAACGCGGTGGATTTTGTTTTATACGAGTTCGACTTCCTGATGCATGGCCTGCTGATGCATACTCTCTTCTGTCTCTTCCAGAAAATCCTCATCGGCTTTGTGGATCAACAATGGCGCGCGCATCTCGTTGCCGGAGAACACCAATAACCCATAGCTTGGCGACTCCTGCACGCCCAGCGGCGTGAACTTGCCAAAGCCGAACCGGCTATTGCGGATGACCTGCCAAGCGCCTTTTGGTTCGGCGTATTTCGGCTTACAGAAACGGTACCGAAGCTCGTCGGTGGTCATGCTGTTCAAGACATAATCACCATGACCAGTCAGCATGCTCCAGTAGAACTCATCTTCATTGGGGGCATTTTTCAGCTGGTAGAGATACCAGTCGTCCTTGTAGACCAGCTTGAGCACGCTGTGCACTGCGCCTGTCGCAGCGTGCATGGCGTAATAAATGCCCTCATCATCCAGTGTGATCGGTTTGCCAAACATTGGCAGGGCTACCACGTTATCCAAAAGAATTTCCGGCATCTCAACTCCCTGACTAGGGTTTAAGTCAAGTTCAGTGTAGCGATATTCGCCGGCAAGTCATAGGCGAATTAAAACCGGTTTTACCGGCTAATTCTTGCTATTCGATAATAATGCTATCGTATTCTGCCAACTTGGGTGGATATTGCAGATCCATGCTCTGCAGCGTTTGCAATAAAATCTCTGAGATCAATAAGTTACGGTTAGTTTTGGAATCCGCTGGAATCACATACCATGGTGCGCTTTCGGTACTGGTCTCCTCCAGCGCCTTCTCGTAAGCCTGCATATAATCCGCCCAAAGGGCGCGCTCTTTCAGGTCGTTCGGGTTGAATTTCCACACTTTGGCCGGGTCGTTCAGGCGCTCCTCAAAGCGCACTTTTTGCTCCTCCGGCGAGATATGCAGGAAGCACTTGATAATGACCGTGCCCGTTTCGGCCAACAGGCGTTCGAAATCGCGAATCTGCTGGTAACGTCGCCTGCACTCTTTGTCGTCTATCCACTTGTGCACTTTCACAATCAACACATCCTCGTAATGGCTGCGGTTGAATATCACCAGCTCACCGGCGCGCGGCACTTGCTGGTGCACGCGCCACAGGTAATCATGCGCCAGTTCTTCGCTGGTTGGCGCCTTGAAGCTGGCAAGGCGAATACCCAAAGGATCACATTCGCTGAACACATGTTTCACTGTGCCATCCTTGCCGCTCGCATCCATGCCCTGAATCACCAGCAGCAGTTTGCGCTTGCCTTCGGCATGCAGGATGTCCTGCAAGCGGTTGATCTCCGCGCCCATCTCCTGCAGGCGCGCCAGGTCTTGCTCCTTGCTGTCGCCGCGTGCGGATTTGTCGTCCGGCCTGAAATCTTTCAGCGAGCACTTTTTGCCCTGTTTGATACGATATTTGTCGATGTTCATGCTTCCCCCTCAAGCCCTTGTTTCATCCTCACCCACAGGCTGCCGCGCATTCTGCGGCTGTTGCCAAATCTGCTGCAATTCTTGCGTAATGACAGACACCACCCGCATGATCTGCCATTCATGATATGCCGTGCGCACCAGCCAGAAACTCCCCGCCACCAGCACCACCGTCACGATAATCCGGCGCTGACTGCTGGCGCTGAGTTGATGCCTGAAGAAATCGCGCAGCTTATCCAAAATTTTCATTGTCACGAGCATACCTCCGGAAGCCGCATCCTACTCACCTCGAAAGCCGATGATTGACACAATGAAACGCGCACGCGCGAAGGCATTATTTCTTCATCCAGTCGCTGCCGCTACGGTAATACCACCCGCCCTGCGCCTTGTCTATCCAGCGTCCGGAAAAAGTCTGACGCACTTCACCCTCCCATTCCGGATGGTTGTTGGCTTTGGCGATTTCCTTGTACAGTGCGCTTCTGTCCGCGTTCTCGGCGGAAACCAGGCTATTGATGCCGCCGCGGTCTTTCAGCGGCACTGCGGTTGCATCGCGTATAGCAATCAGTCCGTCATTAGTCAGCCCCACCGCGCCGCTGTTGTAATGCGGCAGCAATTGGTTATGTCTCGCCTGCATGCTGGATTTGAGCGCCGTGATGGCGGGCGTATCGATTTCCATGTTGGCCGCAGCCTGCGCCAAATGAGTAAGCGCGTACAGTGTGAGCGCCAGCAATGTCCAGCCCAGATGCTGCAAGCGGATGTTTTGCAAAGAAAGTTTTTTAGCGATCGTATTCATGCCGCTCTCCTTATTTGCTCTCGGCAGGCTTGGTTTCTGGCGCCTGTTCTGGCGGCGGTTTCTGGCCGTCTTTCAGCTGCCAGACCTCGTCGATGATCTTGTCTGCCGCTTTTTGCGCCTCGGCCGCAGGAAAGTAAATGTTGATGGTGACGCAAGCGCTCAACGCTAATAGGCCACAAATAATCAATAGTTTTTTCATGTTCACGCTTTCAATTACTTCACAATCATCTTCGAATTAGTATCCGTAATCCGCTTCATCCTTGCCAGCAAATCCGCCCAGCTCACATATTCGGTGTAACCGTTCACGTTGACCGAGGGCACGCCTTTACCTTTAACGATGACGAACCCCTTTGCCGTTGACTCAGAGTGCGTTGACTCCACGCCGCCCATTCTGCAAATATCTTGCCGCAATTCGCAGCTCAAGCCAATCTTTTCGTAATTGAACTCTTTGAAGAAGCGCAAGAATGTGCGCTGCAAGGCCGCTGCCGTGCCTTCCCCACCCAGTGCAGTGATATTCTCCACCGCACGCTGCGAGACTTTTTTAAGGTGCGGCCCATCAGCAGTCTGTATCTTGGCGTTCATGTAGACCGGTTTCCAGTTCTCCAGCCGCAAATCGGTCACATCGCCTTCCAGCTTGCCTTCGATCGCGCCAAAGTTGAAGGTGCGCGTGATTTCGCCCAAGTCGATGTCGCGCATCTGCAGGTTAGCATACAACTTGGGTGCGGTTCCCAGCGGGTCGTCTATGCGCAACCCGCTCATGCCTACATTTCCTTTGAACGCATTAAACTGCATGGTGCCATCCATATTCAGCTGCTTGCTGGCATAAGTAATCATGGGAATCTCACCATCGATCTTGCCCTGCATCTCCGGCCAGCCTACGGTTTGGCTAAACTCGTTCAAGCTGATAGGTGTCATGTGCATACGCAAGTGCCAGAACCATTGTTGGCTCAGGTAAGCCGCCGAGACGTCCTCGAACACCAGCGCGCCATCCAGCACGGGTAGCTCCAGCTTGGGCGCAGTCAAAGAATAGCGATTCAACTCAGCTTTCAGCTGTGTCTTGCCGAGCGGGATACTCAGCACCTGCCCCTCGCTGTAGCTGAGCGAAGCCATCTGCGGAATATCGTAATCCCACGGGATATGCGCGTTGACATGGCGGATGCCGAATTTGCCGTTCAGGTCTTCCACATTGGCATCGCGCACGTTCAGCTCGAAATTGAGCGGCTGCATGCCTTTCGCCTGTATGCGCCAATCAGCCTTACCGGAAACATGCAGATTGCCGAATGCGGATTTCTCCACCAGTGGTTTAATCAGCAGGGCGTACAAGCCGCTAAAATCCACGTCTTTCGCTTCAACCGTCGCCTCTTCCAGCGCTTTGGATGCGTGTTGACCTGCGCGCTGGCGGCCAGCGTACCCACCTCATTCACCTGCAAGCTGGCCTGTGTGATATTGAGCGTAGGCGCCTTGAATGTGCCGCTAATGGCGAAATCGTTACCGGCCTTGCCAAAATAGAACGGCTGCCAGAACAACTCGCCTTCTGTCCAGCTAAACAAGCCGCCCCAGTGCCAAATGTCCTTTTCTTTTTTGGCCGCCATGCGCAAGCTGCCGGTAAGCTTTTCCCCCGCATGCAGTCCGGCTTCATCGCTAAAATTGGCTTGCTTGAAATCGATATTGGCAGAGAAATCATCCGGAAAAATGCCAAAATGTACGGAAAGCGGCACCCGAATGCGCTTGGCAGTAAACATACCATTCAGACATTCCAGCACGCCGATACGCGGGTTCCAGAACGTGCCGCAGCGCAAATCAAACGGGATAAATTGTGGCTCGTTGGCGGGCTTGACCTCCGCTTTCAATTTTAGCGACGGCGAATCGCCTTTCAAATCCACCAGGAATTCAGCGTTTTTAATGTCGCCAGCAGGAGCCTCCACCGCACCCACGCTAATTTGGATGTTGGAGATAGCAAAAGCTGGCTGACAAAAACAGAAAAAAACAAACGCAAAAAAGCACCAAAGCTGCATGTTATGCCGGGAAGACCCCGGTGGATAAATAGCGATCACCTCGGTCACAAACAATCGAGACAATTACCGCATTCTCCACTTTTTTCGATAGCTGTAGCGCCGCATACAATGCGCCACCGCTGGAGATGCCTGCAAAAATTCCTTCTATTGTCGCCAGCTTGCGCGTCGTGTCTTCCGCCTGCTGCTGGTTCACGTAAATCAGCTCGTCCACGCGTTTTGGGTCATAGATTTTAGGCAGATACTCTTGCGGCCATTTACGGATGCCGGGAATCTGGCTGCCTTCCTCCGGCTGCACGCCGATGATACTGACATCCAGATTCTGTTCTTTCAGATAACGCGAAGTCCCCATGATGGTGCCTGTTGTGCCCATGCTGGAGACAAAATGCGTGACCTTGCCCTGCGTGTCGCGCCATATTTCCGGCCCTGTGCCCTCGTAATGCGCAAGCGGGTTATCGCTGTTGCCAAACTGGTCCAGCACTTTGCCCTCGCCCTCGGCTTGCATTTTCATTGCTACATCGCGTGCCAGCTCCATGCTACCATCCTTGGGCGTCAGCACCAGCTCTGCGCCGTAGGCCTTCATGCTCTGGCGGCGTTCCACACTCTGATTCTCCGGCATCACCAAAATCATTTTATAGCCGCGCATCGCCGCCACCATCGCCAACGCGATGCCCGTGTTGCCGCTCGTCGCCTCAATCAACGTGTCGCCGGGCCTGATGTCTCCGCGCGCCTCGGCCCGCGTAATCATGCTAAACGCAGGCCTGTCCTTGACCGAACCTGCCGGGTTATTGCCCTCCAGCTTCAACAGAACCGTATTGCTCGGGTTCGGGTTCATGCGTTGCAAGCGCACCAACGGCGTGTTGCCGACAAAATCACCTAAAGTCTTATAGTTCATCGCATTCATTATCTTTTATTGAAGTTGTTGTATCCATACCAGCATATGATTAAATCCAGGCAAAAAAGTGCGCAACCCAGTCCCAGCATCACCGCATTATACGTGATGCGGCACCACAAAAAGCATCCCACGCCGGGCAACCCTGTGACAGCCGATATGCAAACGGTTAAACTATCGCCGCATATGATAGACAAGTCACAAGTACTGCGCTTTTTGCAAGAGACGCTGCAATTCAGCGGCACGGAAGAACAGCTCCAGGTATTGCATCATGGTAGCATTCATCTACCTGATTCCACCATCAAGTGCCTCATCTCCAATACCGGTGGCGAAGATTACTTCATGCTGATCTCCGCTGTGAATAGCCCGGATGCCATTGCCCGCGCCGTCAAAAACATCTGCGACATCAAAGCCAGGCTAACCACAGATTTCGCTGCCACGCTGCTATCGCCGCTCGCCACGGGCAACATTGACGGACGATCCTGCGCCGTATGGCCGCGCCATGAGCCATTTATTCCATCCAACTCACTGTTCTTCGGACTATTCTTCAAGTTGCGCAGGATGCTCCACCGCAGTTCATTTCTTGATTGGGCATTCGATCTTTGCGCCCATACGCTCTCCGGTCCGCTGGATGCGGAGCGCATTGATTCAGGATTCATCCAGCCTTTGCGGCAGATCGAAACCAACCCTATCTTTTCCGAGGCAATGCGACAAGATGCGCACATCGCCATACAGCGCATCCAAAACCAGCAATGGCGCCCCATGCACTGCGTGCAGCACGACGACCTTTGGTACGGCAATTTCTTGTTCCCGATCAGACGCAACCAGCAGGATCACGCAAAGTTCTATGTCATTGATTGGGGTGGCGCCATGCTCAATGGCTATCCGGTTTTAGATTTTACGCGCCTGGCGATTGCCATGGAATGTAATGCAAGATCGGCATCGCCCCACATTGACAGGCTAAGGAAGCTGCTTGATTGCGAGCGTATTGATATTGCTTTTTACGTGCTATGTGCTTTTGGCGAGATGGCAACCCGCCTGGAACATTTCCCCGAGCAACAGTTTAATTTGCTAGCCACTAGCACCTACAACGCCATACGGGATATGGCGCTAGACAAGAAAGCCAGCCTGTCAGGCTATTGAACGATTGCCTAGTTTGCACAGATAAACTGCGTACCCGGCAAATCCGATAAAAGCGATCAAAGACAACTGCGGAATAGTTAACCCCAGAAACGTCCAGTCGATAGCCGCGCAATCGCCAGTGCCTTTGAACACCAGGCTAAGCGCTTTTTTGAGCGGGAAATTTTCGAACATGTAATCGAAACCGACACCACAATCGGCGATCATGCTTTCCTTGTGCGCTTGTATCCACCAATGTCGCAACGCCCATCCCGCCCCGATGAGTGCAGCCAGCACTTGAGCTAATGTGGCAATTTTCGCGTAAATCGTTACGGGTTTAACAATCGCACCGATCAAAAACGTCACGCCCAGCGCCATAAAACAAATGCGCTGCGTGATACAAAGCGGACATGGCTCCAGGTTATAGCGTGTCTGTATCCATAACGCCAACCCTACTAAGCCAAAACAGCCTGCGAACCCTAGCAGATAGCCGCGTTTACCTGAAAATAATTGCTGCATGCATATTCCCCGTTTCCTGATTCGCGCATTGTAATGGATAATAAACCCCATGACTGAATCTGACCGTTTTCTGCAACAAAAAATCCTCACCGTGACGGAACTGAACCGTCTGGTGCGCGAAGCGCTCGAAGGTGCTTTCCCACTGTTCTGGATCAGCGGCGAGATCTCCAACTTCACCCGCGCCGCCAGCGGGCATTGGTATTTCTCTCTGAAAGACGCTGGCGCCCAAGTGCGTTGCGTGATGTTCAAGGGACGCAATGCTTACGTCGATTTTGACCTGCGCGAAGGCGACCACATCGAGGCGCGCTGCAACATCAGTTTCTATGAGCCGCGCGGAGAGTTTCAGCTGAACGTGGAATTTATCCGCAAAGCCGGGTTGGGCGCGCTGTTTGAAGCGTTCGAGCAACTCAAGAACAAACTGGCGCAGGAAGGGTTGTTTGATGCAGCAAACAAACGCCCGATTCCCGCTTACCCTAAAACGATTGGCATCGTCACATCCCCCGACGCCGCTGCCTTGCGCGATGTATTGACCACGCTCAAGCGCAGAAACCCGAGCATCCGCGTCATCATCTACCCGACTCCCGTGCAGGGCAAAAGTGCGGCCACGCTCATCGCCCAAGCGATTCGCAGCGCCAGCGCGCGCAATGAGGTGGACACGCTCATCATCTGCCGCGGGGGCGGTAGCATGGAAGATTTATGGCAATTCAACGAGGAAATCGTCGCCCGCGCGGTGGCAGAATGCCCAATCCCGACCATCAGTGGTGTTGGGCATGAAACCGATTTCACCATCTGCGATTTTGTGGCGGACGCACGTGCCGCCACGCCCACCGCTGCGGCCGAGCTGGCCAGCGTGGACTTGCAAGCGCTACGGGCGTATATCAAGCAATTATGGCACCGGCTGGAAAGGCGCATGGATGCTGGCTTGCAGAGTCATGCCCAAAGGCTCGATTTTTTGGTCAGGCGGCTGATTCCGCCACAACAACAAATCGCACTGAAGAAAGAGCAGATATATGCCTTGAAAAAGCGCATGGATATTGGCTTGCAGGGCATGCTCAAATCACATGCACAATACCTGCTCAGCTTGCAGAACAGTCTGAATCAACTCAATCCGCAAAACGTGCTGGCGCGTGGCTATGCGCTGGTACGCATGCCGGATGGCACGATTATTCTGGATAGCCAGCAAACCCGCATTGGCGAACGCATTGAAATCACGCTACACCGCGGCGGCCTCACCGCTGACATTCAGGCTAAAAAACCTTGATCTTGCGAACGATTAGCCCGTTTGAGGCTTGGTTTCCGCCCAAAATTGGTGAATAATAGATGGTTCATATCCGACAGCGCCTTAGCCATATGAGTAACGCACACACGCAAAAAACCCCCTTACCCGCTCTCGCCCTAGCTGCCCTGGGCGTCGTCTTCGGCGATATCGGCACCAGCCCGCTCTATACCATGAAAGAGGTGTTCGCAGCCGGGCATCACCCTGTTCCGCTCACCTCGGCTAACGTTTACGGCATTCTCTCGCTTATTACCTGGGCGCTCATCATGGTGGTGGCGGTTAAATACGTGGCTTTCATCATGCGGGCAGACAACCGCGGCGAGGGCGGCATCATGGCCTTGCTGGCGCTTGCCAGCCATAGCGCACAGGGCAATCGGGTCAGGCAACGCAACATCATGTATCTGGGTATCCTCGGCGCCTGCATGTTCTATGCCGATGGCATGATCACGCCCGCCATTTCTGTACTCTCGGCCGTGGAGGGATTGGAAGTCGCGGCGCCCAGCTTGCATGCGCTGATCGTTCCCATCACACTGCTGGTGCTGTTCGGTTTGTTCTGGGCGCAAAGCAAGGGCACTGCCGTTGTCGGTGCTTTCTTCGGACCGGTCATGCTGCTCTGGTTCGGCACGCTTGGCTTGCTAGGCGTCATCAACATCAGCCATGACCCTGCCATCCTGAGTGCCATGAACCCCGCCTATGCATGGCAATTCTTTGCCAGCCATCCTTGGGTTGCTTTCGTCGCACTTGGCGCTGTCGTCTTGGCGGTAACTGGCGGTGAAGCGCTGTATGCAGACATGGGACACTTTGGACGACTGCCGATTCGGATTGCGTGGTTTGGCTTTGTAATGCCCGCCCTGCTGCTTAATTACTTTGGCCAAGGCGCACTGATTATCCATGACGCCACTGCCGTCAAAAACCCGTTCTACCTGCTCGCGCCGGCCTGGGCGCTTTTCCCGCTCATCGCACTAGCTACATTGGCCACCGTCATCGCCTCGCAAGCTGTCATTAGCGGCGCATTCTCTGTGTCCCGCCAGGCGCTTCAGCTTGGCTATATACCGCGCATGCACATCCAGCATACCTCGGAAAGCGAACAAGGGCAGATTTACATGCCCCGTGTGAACTGGGGCCTGATGGCAGCCACCATGATATTGGTGATAGGCTTTGGCAGTTCTGGCAAACTGGCCGCTGCCTATGGCATCGCCGTTACTGGCGACATGGTCATCACCAGCCTGCTGGCCATCATCGTCTTTCATGAGATATGGCGCTGGAGCTGGTTGCGGGCGGGGCTTTTGGTCGCTGTTTTCCTGACGATAGACTTGGCATTCTTCTCCGCCAACGTGCTCAAAATCCCGGACGGCGGATGGGTTCCCCTGTTGATGGCAATTGTGATCTTCACGCTGATGCTGACCTGGAAATCTGGCCGTAGCATGCTATATACCCGCCTGAAGTCAGAAGCGATGGATATCCTGCCATTTGTGGATGCAATTGGCGCACACCCGCCCGCCCGCGTTGCCGGCACCGCGCTTTTCATGACGCCCAACCCGGACGGCGTACCTCACGCGTTGTTACATAACCTGAAACATAACAAAGTGCTGCATGAAAGAGTCGTCATCCTGACCGTGCGTTTTATGGATTACCCGCACACCAGCATGGAAGAACGTATTGCGGTGGAAACCCTGCCTTACCAGTTTTATCGTGTCACTGTGCAATATGGCTTTAAAGATGAGCCTGACTTACCCCGTGACCTGGCATTGTGCAAGGAGTTTGATCTGGACATTGACCCGATGGACACTTCATTCTTTATCGGCAAAGAAATCCTGATTGCCAGCGAAAAATCCGGCATGCCAGTCTGGCGCAAGAAGATATTCATTGGCATGTTCCGCAGCGCCGAAACCATTACCAACCAGTTCAACCTGCCGCCTAACCGCGTTGTCGAACTAGGTTCGCAAGTTAAAATCTAGTTCGGATATTTACAATATCAACCAATCGCTTGCCTATGCGTTAATCAATAAAAATTTCAAGGAGTCATGAATGAAAAAATGGATGATTGCATTGCTAGCTGCTTCAGCCCTTGGTGTCGGCGGCTGCGCTACTACTACCAAGGATAGCGTTTCCGGTGTCAGCCGCTCGCAATTCATGCTGCTACCATCATCATCGGTAGATAAAATGTCAGCACAAGCCTATATGCAGACTATCAATGAAGCGCAAAAGAAAAGTACTCTGAACGTGGATAAAGCACAAGTTGACCGGGTGCGCGCCATTTCCAACCGGCTGATTACCCAAGTCGGCATATTCCGTCCCGACGCACCAAAGTGGAACTGGGAAGTCAATGTCGAGAAAAATGACCAGTTGAATGCCTACTGCATGCCTGGCGGCAAAATCATGGTGTATTCCGGCATGATGGATAAATTGAAAGCAACTGACGATGAACTGGGCGCTGTGATTGGCCATGAAATCGCCCACGCCTTGCGCGAGCATGGCCGTGAGCGCATGTCGCAAGCCTATGTGCAGCAATTCGGCCTGCAGGCGCTGGCCGCTGTAGTCACAAAAGGTGCTGCAGGCAGCGCGATTGTACAAGGTGCCGGTATGGGCTCGCAGCTATTCTTTGCACTCCCCAATGGCCGTGAACAGGAGCGCGAAGCGGATAGGATTGGGTTAGAGCTTTCTGCCCGTGCCGGGTTTGATCCTGATGCCGCGGTCACTTTATGGCAAAAAATGGGGGCAATGAACAAGGGCGCTCCGCCGGAATTCTTGAGCACACACCCTAGCAGCGAAAACCGCATGGCTGACCTGAAAGCGCTGGCGCCGAAAGTACGTCCCCTGTACGAAGCGGCTAAAGCTGGAAAATAGTATCAGCTTCCTTAAAAAGCGTGCATCTGCACGCTTTTTTTATTTCTGCCACAATCAGGTAAAATACGACTTTTGCCAATTTAACAGAGAACAGTATGGATCCACGTCAAAGTATCATCGAGGCGGCATTTGAAGACCGCGCCAACATTAACCCGGCCAACGCCAGCGCCGAGATCAAATCTACCGTTGCCAGTGTCCTGGCAGACTTGGATGCCGGCAAGCTTCGCGTCGCCAGCCGGATTGGCGACACGCAGCAATGGGAAACGCACCAGTGGTTAAAGAAAGCCGTGCTGCTGTCTTTCCGTCTGGAAGACAACGTGCTGATGGATGATGGCGTGACCCGTTACTTTGACAAAGTACCGCCCAAGTTCGCCAACTACACCGAAGCCGACTTCAAAGCCGGCGGGTTCCGCGTGGTGCCTAACGCCATCGTGCGCCGCGGTTCATTTATCGCCAAAAATGCCGTGTTGATGCCATCCTATGTCAATATCGGCGCCCATGTGGGTGAAGGTACTATGGTGGACACCTGGGCGACCGTAGGTTCCTGCGCGCAGATCGGCAAGAACGTTCACTTGAGCGGCGGCGTAGGTATTGGCGGCGTGCTCGAACCTGTCCAGGCTGGCCCGACCATCATCGGTGACAACTGCTTTATTGGCGCACGTTCCGAAGTCGTTGAAGGCGTGGTCGTCGAGGACAACTGCGTAATCTCGATGGGCGTGTATATCGGCCAAAGCACCAAAATCTACGACCGCGAAACTGGCGAAGTATTTTATGGCCGCGTGCCGCAAGGCTCGGTCGTGGTATCCGGCAACTTGCCATCCAAAGATGGCAGCTATAGCCTGTATTGTGCGGTGATCGTGAAAAAAGTAGACGCAAAAACCTTGGGTAAAGTGGGTATTAACGAGCTTTTGCGCGGCGTCTAAATACTCCCTTTCCATTGAAAAAAAGCCGGTATGTGTGACACATACCGGCTTTTTTTCAATTGATGAAAATTCTGCATTTCTTTCAAAAAATTGTCATTTCATCGGTTTACCCATCACACACTTTGCGCTGCCTTCCAAAATAAAAATACATAACACCATGTTTTTAAAATAGTTTATTAACTAAAATATTTAAAAAAAGAAACACAGCCTATGGCATGGGTTTTGCATTTCCCGTCTTATGCAAACAAAATGACGATCAAAATCCGTGCGATCACAATATAATTTAGGGTCTTAGGAAGCTAAAGCGGATTTTTTCTTAATAATTTGAGTATTTCAAGGTACATATTAACAGCCCTATGATTAAAGCGAAACTCAGTCTCTTTCAGGTGCAAATAGAACGTATGCTT
>Ga0233425_10001349_pt1 | contig 56028 bp, 47 predicted proteins | sample Watercolumn_Towu_2_FD_181712 | JGI IMG/M metagenome (GOLD analysis project Ga0233425, IMG submission 181712) | Freshwater microbial communities from Lake Towuti, South Sulawesi, Indonesia - Watercolumn_Towuti2014_140_MG | ecosystem: Environmental > Aquatic > Freshwater > Lake | place... | reverse complement strand
GAGTCCCACCAATGGGTAGGGTTGGTAGGGTGGGTCGAGGTACTCCGAGGCCCACCAGAATACGGTTCGCAACACCAAAAACGGCAACGTGCCGAACAACGTCGGCATCCAAACTCCGCGTTACGCTCTGGTTGGGATTGGCTCCAGAGAATGGTGGGCCTCGGAAATACCTCGACCCACCGTACAACCCCTACGACTCCAAGGCTGTAGGGTGGGTCGAGGTACTCCGAGGCCCACCAATGGGTAAGGCCTCTTGCCCCAGCCAACGCTTTGGAAGCTCGATCAACTGTCGCATCGAGATCGAAATCCGGCCAGCGCAGCGGGCGGCAGGGACTTTCAACGGCGGCGGCAGTTTTGATTGAAGGCACTCCAGCCGGGTCGCCGATGAAACTAATACACTAAGCCGGGAAGACGGAGCCGACGGCAACGACGTGTTCCGTTTCAGGATAGAGGTCATAGTATGACGACGGAACGACGTACTATGACCTTTTTTTATTGACTGACGTCAAGCCGATCCTCGGCGTCATCGATTCGACGTCAATTCTTCGCCGTTGGATCGCGCGGCAAATTCTGCCGCACCTCGTCTCTTTTCCGCAAATTCAGGGCATTTCCCTGAGGTTCCGCCGCGCGGAGTCGGATTCGGTACCGCAGCTGCAACGATCATTCGGACGTTGGCATGCAACAACGGTCAGGAGGCATGCCGGTGATTCGAGACGGATTTTGAAATCTGCATCCGGTGCCCGGCACCACAGGGGAGACAAAACATGAGACGCTCGATTTTTCTGTTGATCGCGGCTGCGATCGTTACGATGGGAATGCAATCCATGCTGCAAGCAGATCACCGGAATCCCAGGAACCAGCATTGCGCGCCGTCCGGGGGGCACAGCCACACGGGAGCGGGCTGGCATCAGAACTCCGGAAGCGGCTGGCATTCGTTTGCCGGCGATGGCTGGTACAGCGGCGGTGCTTACCGCCCGAGATACGACGACCATCGGTCGTACGGATATCACGACAATTGTCGGCGCGATTATGATTTCGACCGCGGATTCGGCGGCGCGTATGGCTACGGCTACGGTGGATACGGTTCCGCTTACGGCTACGGCGGACTTTACGGCGTCGATCCGTTCTATCGATCCGGTCGCGGCGTCGAATTGAACTCCGGCCGGTTCCGGATTCAGTTTGGCTTCTAGTCCAACGCGCATCTTGGCAGCGCAACCGCGTTCGATTGCGGCACTGCGCTGCCCGGGAGAACAGGCGGCCGAGGTGAACAGGCTGCCGAGGTGAACAGGCTGCCTAGGCGAGCAGGTCCGGTTCGACGTCGCCCACCGGCACGAGCCGATGCGGTCGATTCAGGCTGTCATACAACGTATGCCGATGGTCGACGCCCAGCGCGTGATAGAGCGTCGCGATCAGGTTGCCGGGAGATACCGGTCGATCCGCGGGAAACGCGCCGATCTTGTCGCTGGCGCCGTGCACGTAGCCGGGGCGGAGCCCGCCCCCTGCCAGCAGCACGCTGTAGCAGAAATTCCAGTGATCCCGGCCGGCGTCGTTGGCGTTGATTTTGGGAGTTCTGCCGAAATCGCCAAGCACCGCGACCAGCGTTCGATCGAACAGTCCCCGGTCGGTCAGGTCCTGTAACAGGCTGCTGCATGCGGCATCGAACTGTGGCAGGAGCGGGTTTTTCAGCTTCTTAAAATTGCTGCCATGGGTATCCCAGGTGGCATTGGCATCCGGCGCCCACGAAACGGTGACCACGCGCGTGCCGGCTTCGATCAATCGACGCGCCAGCAGCACGCTCTGACCATAAATATTGCGGCCGTAGGCGTCGCGGATCGATGCCGGCTCTTTGTCGATCGCGAACGCGTTCTGCGCGACGGGCGACGTCAAGACATCCAGTGCTTTGGCCTGGAAACGCGACATGGTTTCCATGCTGCCGGCCCGGGTTCCGGCCTCACTGCCTTGATTCAATCGATGCAGCAGGCCACCCCGGTTGGCCATGCGTCCCAGGTCGATATCCGGCCGCAGTCCCAGTTCGGGGACCGAGAAATCGCTGGCGTTGGGATCCCGCAGGATCCAGAGCGGGTCCCAGCGCCGTCCGAGCCAGCCGCCAAAGAAACCCGGTTGGGGCGGACCTCCCGCGCCCTCCTTGGTCATATAGGGCAGGGCCACGTGGGGGACGACGTCGGCTGCAGGTGGTCGGAGCATTGAGAGCACGGAACCGGGCGACGGATTGTCGGTCGGTCGCGTCCCACCCCCTTGCTCACCACGATCATGCCCGGTCAGCGAAACATAGACGGCGGCGGCGTGGGCGTTGTTGACGGAATGAAACATGGATCGGACGAGCGTGCAGCGATGCATCCATGTTGCCATCCGCGGCAGATGTTCGCAGACCTGCAGTCCGGCAAGCGACGAACTGATCGGTTGAAACTCGCCGCGAATCTCGGCCGGACCGGCCGGTTTCATATCCCACATGTCCAAATGACTAGGGCCACCATTCAGATGGATGATTATGCAATTGTCGGCCCGGGGCGGGATGCCGCTTTCCACTTCCGCGGCCAGCAACCGCGGAAGGCAGAGCCCGAAGCCGCCGATCGTCCCGATCTGCAGCAGTCGGCGCCGGCTGACCTCTCTGGAATTGTCGGTAATCATATTCATGGGACCAATTCCCTTGGGGGCTCCATTCGAGCCCCGTGATTATCCGCTTTCCGGCCGGTAAGTGCAATCAGCAAGGGAGGGTTCCCATGGGAGGCGCGGCACGCGAAGCAGTCGGCGGCGACAGGCGCCCGAAGTCCAGGCGCCCGAAGTCCAGGCGCCCGAGGCCCGGTGGCCGAGCTGGACTCAATCGGCGGGCGTCCAATCGTACGACTGGCGCAATGCATCATGGACGATGGCGGTGATTTGGCGGGAGCTGACCGGTTTGGCGACTACGGAAAAGGCGGCCGCCTGGCGGGCCTGTTCGCAAAGCGTCGGATCCAGGTCGGCGGAAACCAGGATACAGGGCAGATCCGCACTCGACTTGCGAACCTGACGCAATGTTTCGATTCCGGTCAACCGCGGCATGTGGATATCCAGAACGGCGACATGAATTGTTGCCTGGCGGAGAACGTCCAGAGCTTCTTCGCCGTCGCATGCCAAACGGATCCGGAACCCGCGGCGTTCGAACAACTCCGCCAGGGCCTCGCGGAAATCGGCGTCGTCGTCGGTTATCAGAAGTGCGGGGTCGTCGGTCAGCTGTAAGGACGGCTTCACGATCATCGTAATGCTGTCGGTTCGATGTTGGAATTGTGTTATCTCTATCAAATCTCGCCCGGAAGGAAAAGTCAAATTGGCGGCAGCGGTGCCGGTCTGAACTGCTCGGTCGATGATCCCGTTGTCCACCGCCCCGTTGTCACCTGGAGGTTCCGTCCTATATTAGTGGTCTTGATCCCTTCCCCGGAACGCTTGCGAAAGGCCTGGTAGTGGACGCTGCGTCTTCCTCGTTTCTTGCTCGAAACGAATTCCTGATTCGACGATTGTTCTCATTGTGCGGCCTGGTCCCGGTCGGGGCCTACATGGTCGTTCACCTGTCGACCAATTCGCTGCTGCTGTTGGGGCCGTCGAAATTCCAGCAGGCGGTAAATCAGATCCACATGCCCGGCAAGGCGCTCGTGGTCATCGAATGGGCGTTTATCTTCCTGCCGATTCTGTTCCATGCCGTATTGGGGCTGGTGATCATCCGCGGCGGACTTCCCAACACCAACAGTTATCCGCTCCCGGGAAATATCCGCTACACGCTGCAGCGGGCGACGGGATTGATCGCGTTCTTGTTCATCCTGGGCCATGTCGGCCACTTGCATGGCTGGTTCCATTTCGAGCCTTGGGTTTCGATGATCGAAGGCCTAGGCGGGGCCCGTTTTCGGCCGTTCAACGCTTCGTCGACGTTGGCCGAAGCGATGCAGAGTTCGCTGATCGCCAAGATTTTTTACGCGGTGGGCGTGCTGAGTTGCGTATTTCATCTTTCCAATGGCATTTGGTCGGCCGGTATTCGCTGGGGCATTTGGACGACGGCGACGGCAATGCGCCGCGCCAGCCTGGCCTGTACCGGCTTCGGCGTCCTGTTGGCTCTGGTTTCGGTCGCGGCCTGGATTGCACCGCTGCTGGCCGACGTCGATGAGGCGAAGCGATTGGAACAGTCAATGATCGAAGCGCGGTTGGAAAGTGGTGAAGTTACGGCCGGCGAGGTCAGGCAGAAGAGCGTCCCCGGCACGCTCCGTGGAGATTCCGGGACAGATTGACGCGGCGTTCGGCGATCGCTTGGCACAGGTTCCTGGGACGGAAAGGCACTGGACGGAAAGGACGATTCATGGCGAAGAAGCGGGTGATGGTGATCGGCGGTGGCCTGGCGGGGCTTGCCGCCACCATGAAGCTGGCCGAACTCGGCATCCAGGTGGACCTGATGAGTCTCACGCCGGTGAAACGCTCGCACAGCGTTTGCGCGCAAGGCGGCATCAACAGCGTAAGTGATCTGACGCGGCAGGAGGGTGACGACGAGTCCAAGCATTTTGACGACACGGTGTACGGCGGCGACTTTCTGCAGCATCAGCCGCCGGTCAAAGAGATGACGTCATGGGGTCCCAAAATTATCGATCTGATGGATCGACTCGGCGTGCCATTTAATCGCACCGCGGAGGGATATCTCGATCGGCGTCGTTTCGGCGGCACATTGTACAAGCGCACGGCGTTCGCCGGCGCGACGACCGGCCAGCAGCTGCTCTATGCTTTGGACGAACAGGTGCGGCGCTGGGAGGCGGCCGGACTGGTGACGAAGTACGAGTACTGGGATTTTCTGGGACCGGTTCAGGACGAAGCAGGAGTCTGCCGCGGCTGCGTTGGTCAGGATCTGGTCACCATGGAGATCCGCACCTTTCCCGCCGACGCGGTCATTGTTGCTTCGGGAGGAAGCGGGCTGATTTTCGGCCGGTCAACCATGTCGATGGTCTGTACGGGCAGTGCGGTAAGCCGGTGTTTCCAGCGCGGCGCGAAGTACGGTAATGCCGAATTCGTGCAGGTGCATCCCACGGCGATACCGGGCGCCGATAAGTTGCGTTTGATGAGCGAATCGGCGCGCGGCGAAGGCGGGCGAGTCTGGGTCCCGCGTACCCCGCAGGATCAGCGCGATCCCAAGTCGATCCCCGAATCGGAACGGTATTACTTCCTCGAGGAACGATACCCGAAGTACGGCAACCTCGTGCCTCGCGATATCGCCACCCGCGAGATTTTCGACATCTGCGTCAACGAGGGGTTGAGTGTCGAAAAGGACCGCCAGTGCGTCTATCTGGACTTGACTCACATTTCGCGGCGCGAGCTGGATCGGAAGCTGGCCGGGATCCTGGAAATTTACGAAAAGTTCCAGGGCGTCGACCCGCGCGACGTGCCGATGAAGATCTTCCCCGCCGTCCATTATGTGATGGGCGGGCTGTGGGTCGATTATCAGCGAACGACCGCCGGCGGATTGAACATCGAATCGCCGCGCACGCATGTGACCAATATTCCCGGGTTGTACGCGATCGGCGAGTGCGACTATCAGTACCACGGCGCCAACCGGCTGGGGGCCAATTCGTTGTTGAGCTGTATCTTCAGCGGACTGATCGTCGCGCCTGCGGTCAAATCGCTGCTGGAATCGCAGAAGGGTCCCGAACCTTCGTCGTTGCTCTACGAGTCGGCTCGCCGCGAGCATCAGTCGCGCCATGACGCGCTGCTGGGACGGCGCGGCGGCAAGGAAAACCCCTACTTGATCCATCAGGAACTGGGCGACGTTATGACACGAGCCGCAACCGTCGTGCGGCGCAACACGCAACTCGCCGGCGCCTTGGAGAAAGTCAACGAGTTGTCCGAGCGTGCGCAGAACTGCTCGCTCTCCGACACCGGAAACTGGACGAACCAGAACGTCGTGTTCACCAAGGCCCTGCTCGACATGTTTCCGCTGGCCAAGTCGATTCTGATGGGCGCTTTGGCGCGCGACGAGAGCCGAGGAGCTCATTTCAAGCCCGACTTCTCCATGCCGGACCTGAAGGCCACGGATCCGGCGGAGCGTCGGCGCGAAGCCGAAAAATGGTGCGACTGGTTCCAGGAGAATACTCGGCAATGGCTGCGTTCAACCATCGCCACGTGGGACGGCAACAATCCGGTGTTGAGCTACGAGGCAGTCGATACGTCACTGATTCCGCCCCGACCAAGACTCTACGGTCTGGCTGGAGCGCAGATTATCGACGAGGTCTGGAAACAGCGCAGCCAGGCCCAGGCGGGCGCCGCCACCGGCCCGGCGCTGTCCGGCACCGCCGCCGCATCCTGAACGAATCGTACGCGGCAACAGACTCCTTTTGACGAGGTACATTACAGGACCATGGCTGATCACTCTGTGAAGTCGAGTAACGGACATCCCCAGGACTTTGAAGTCCGCATCTTGCGCCAGGACGGGCCGGGGCAGGGCAGCTACTGGGAAAGCCATCGGGTCGCCTACGAGCCGGACATGAATGTGATCAGTGCTCTGCAGCGGATCGCCGCGCAGGCGCGGACCGTCGACGGCAAAGGGGTCGCCCCCGTCGCCTGGGAATGTAATTGCCTGGAGGAAGTCTGCGGCGCGTGCACGATGGTGATCAACGGTCGAGTTCGCCAATCATGTTCGGCGCTGATCGACCGGTTGCTGGAAGACCATCCCGGCGAAATCGTGCTCGAACCGATGACGAAATTTCCTGTGCTCCGCGATCTGGTCGTGGAACGGTCGCGGCTGTTTCGAGCCCTCAAGCGGGTCAAGGCCTGGATCCCTGTCGACGGCTATTACGAATTGGGCCGCGGCGACAAACAGTCACAGGCCGAGCAGGAAGTTGCCTATCCGTTGAGCCAATGCATGAGTTGCGGGTGCTGTCTGGAGGCCTGTCCTCAATATGCAAAGATCGAAGTCAGTCCGCTGCCGGGTGAGTCGTCCGAGGCTTTGCAGCAGCGACGCGACGCGGAATTCGATCGAGGCTTTGTCGGAGCGCATGCGATCAGCCAGGCGATGTTGTTCAACGCTCATCCCACCGGCCGCATGAATGCCGCTGAGCGTCTCGACGCGCTGATGGACGAAGGCGGATTGCAGATCTGCGGCAACGCGCAGAATTGCGTGGCTGTCTGTCCCAAGCAGATTCCGCTCACCGCTTCGATCGCCCGAGCCGGCCGTGCGACCACGTTGCGAATGTTCCAGCGCTGGTTCGACTGCTGAGTTCCGCCCGCGCAATCGTTAGGACCCGTAGCCCTCCCGCGCGACCGCTACTCGATCCCGCGCCCGCCCGCCCCCGCTACTTGCGAACCATCCACTCCCAGGTATAATTCAAAACTTTCCCGAACCGGGGCGGTAGCTCAATTGGTTAGAGTACTGGACTGTCGATCCAGTGGTTGCGGGTTCGAGTCCCGTCCGCCTCGCTTCATATGGCACGTGGCGGGGGCTTCCAGCCCCCGCTGAATCGGAATAGCCGGAACGGAAAATCGGACTGCGAATCCCCACTCACATCGGAGCCAAATCGGCGGTCACTGCCTCCGAATGCTCCTGGCTTGTCGCTTTTCCAGGGGATTGTTAGGTTCTTTGCTACCATCGCTTGGCGCTCGGCTCTTCGGTCGAGCGATTGATGTTGTGGACCGGTCAGACGCAGGCGAGACCGAAACGGAATGAGTTGTGGGTCGGGGATGGAGTGTGCCGGCACTGGCTGGAAGCTTCATCCTCAGCCACGCCACGCTTCGGGTCTTGATTCAATGAACGGTCCTTACTGGACCGGGACGATTATTCCGACGCGGTTCACCCAGGCCCTCGGCCTGGGCTGACAGAACGACGCCTTCAGCGTCGAAGAGCCGCGCGGTTCAGGCCTTGTTACGATGCTCGACGAGTCCGCTTGGTCGGCGCATAATGATCGCCGCACGCCGCTCGCCGCTCCTCTGTGTCTTTGCGCCTTTGCGTGATCTGTTCAGAAATAAGGGTTCTCGCAAAGGCGCAAAGTCGCAAAGGAATTTTTCATGCACGGAGTGGCGGGGGATTCCAGCGATTCCAGCCCCCGCTGAATCGTGGAACAACCGGATCGGAGACGCTGGCTTGAAACCTCGTGTCGCTGAAGTGGGAAGTTGCAACAAGATTCGGCTGCGGCTGGAAGCCCCAGCCACTTTGCGCAGGCCGATCGGCCTGTTAACGGGGTCGGCGAAATTCTTCCAATGGGTACTCGATGATTGCCAGGTTGGAGCGGCGGATCTCCTGCAGCCTGCGCCAGCCTCGTGTGACTAGCGTTTCCCGATCGCGCACGAAAGCGGGGTCGAGATGGCATTTGGCGAAGGGGTGCGAACCCGCGTCGAGTACGATTGGACCGAATTCGGGATCGACGATGAATTGAGCCATCGTCGGGTTGCAACGGATGTGGCGCTCCGGGGTCGTATGCAACGTCTCCGCGTCGACCATCCCGATCACAAAGCGCAGATAGAGATCGCTGTCGACGATTTCCTCGACTTCACCGCCACAGACGTCGCAGAGATAGCCTTGTTCGCACTTCGCCACCGTTCAGAATTCCTTTTGGCAGAGCTCAGACTGCCGACGCGTGGGCGCCCGGACGGTTTTCAGAGCCCCAGCACGTCGGCCATGGCGTACATTCCCGCCGGTTTGCCGGCAACGAACTTCGCGGCCGCAAGCGCTCCCACGGCGTAGCAGTCCCGGTTCGAGGCTTTTACCGTCAACTCGATTGTCTCCCCCATCATGCCGAACACGATCGTGTGTTCGCCCGGATTGTCGCCGATCCGCACGGCGTGAAAGCCGATCTCATGGCGCGGCCGTTGACCGGGCCGACCCGATCGGCCGTGCACGAAGGGTGGCGGGGTTTCCGCGTTGAGTTCCTTGGCGATGATTTCGCCGAACTTCAGTGCGGTGCCGCTGGGCGCGTCTTCTTTCATGCGATGGTGACGCTCGATAATCTCCACGTCGACGCCCTGGGGATAGTCCTTGAGAACCTGGGCGGCTAAGGCAGCCAGTTTCATTGTCAGGTTGACGGCCATGCTCATGCTGGGCGACCAGACGATCGGGATCTGCTGTCCCCATTCGACGATCCGCGCGCGATGCTCCGGTTCGAAACCGGTCGTCGACAATACGAGCGGGATCCGTCGTTCAGCGCAGGCACGAGCGATTTCGAACGCGGCCGCCGGTACGGAAAAATCGATGACGACTTCCGGCGCGACCGCAATCTCGGAAGCCAAGGGTACGCCCAATGCCGGGACTCCGGCAAGCAACCCGGCGTCCTGGCCGATGGCCGGGTGCGTGGCGGAGTCGATGGCGGCGATGACTTGCAGATCCGGATCGGCGGCGGCGAGCGCGACCAGGCGACGCCCCATGCGCCCGGCGGCGCCGTGTATCGCGATGCGAAGTGGGTTCATGAGTTCCGGCTGACGATTAAGCAGGTTGGTTGTGTCCGTGCGCTGCATGCAGGTCGCATGGGACGGGAATGACCATGACCGCGCTTCACATGTCCCGGCCGGCATTGTAATCCGATCGAGGCGCGTCAACCACGAGGCGCACTGTGGGGCGATATGCGATCAGGAATAGAGACGGATCGCCTTGACAATCTCATCCAGATTGTTGGAGACCGCCACGGCCCGGTTGGCGAATGAGGCGCGGCGAACGCCCCGGCTGCCCAGAGTCTTGTTAAATTGCTCCTGGTCGGTCGTGTGGTACGCCACCGTCGCTGTCGGGTCCTTGAGCTGGTGCCCGGTGAGAATACAGACGACCCGATCCCCGCGGGCGATGACTCCCTGGTCGCACAGCAATCTGGCTCCGGCAACGCTGGCGGCGCTTGCCGGCTCGCAACCCATGCCGCCAGCGCCGACCTTGGCTTTGGCATCGAGGATCTCCTGATCGGTCACATGCCGCACCACGCCGTCGCAGAACTCCAGCGCGCGAAGGCACTTGCGCAAATTGACCGGCCGGTTGATCTCAATCGCGCTGGCAATCGTCGATGCCTTGCGCTGCTCCAAGTCGAGCGACTGGTAGTAGGCGTCGATCGCGGTATCGTCGACCGCTCCACCGTTCCAGCGGACACCGCGGCGCTGGACAAGTTCGCTGAGCGTATCCGCGCCGGCCGCATTGATGATCGCCAGTCGGGGTGGGGATCGGATCAAACCCAACTCGACCAACTCGGCGAACGCCTTGCCAAATGCGCTCGAGTTGCCCAGGTTGCCGCCCGGGACGACGATCCAGTCCGGGACCTCCCAGCGCAGCGCCTCAAGCACTCGGTACATGATCGTTTTCTGACCTTCCAGCCGGAACGGGTTGACACTGTTGACGAGGTAGATGCCCAAATCTCGCGAGACTTCCTTAACCCGGGCCATCGCATCGTCGAAGTCGCCGGCAATCTGAACGGTCAGTGCGCCGAAGTCGAGTGCTTGAGACAACTTACCGTACGAGATCTTTCCCGATCCGATGAAAATCACGGCCTTCATCAAGCGGGTTACGGAGCAGTACATGGCGAGTGACGCGCTGGTGTTTCCGGTGGACGCGCATGCGGCGCGGGTGGCACCAATCTGACGGGCATGGGTGAATGCCGCCGTCATGCCGTTGTCTTTGAAGCTCCCGGAGGGGTTCATGCCTTCGTACTGCAGAAAGAGTCGGCCTGGCTGGAGTCCGACGAAGGATGCGACCGGGTCGGCCTGCTGCAGCAGGGTCTGGCCCTCGCCGACGGTCACGACCTCGGACGGTTTGGCGAACGGCAACAGTTCCAGGAACCGCCAGACCCCGCTCAATCGCAACGGGTCGTGCCGCTGCGACCACATTTGCTGGAATCCTTCCAGCGAAGTTGGCGGGCGGGCTCGGTTCCAGTCGTACATGACGTCCAGCAGGTCCGCGCAGCGGGGACACGACACCAGGGCTTCCCCGATGTCAAAAGTCGCGCCGCAGGCTGGAGATATGCACTTTTGAAAGGCGACGTCGGAGCGGGTCACTTTACTTAACTGATTGCCAGGGCGAGGTTTGAACCGATTGGGAACTCGCGGCGTAGTCTAGTGAACCCGGCCCAAGGTCGCAAGCCGAACCGTGCCGCTCGTTTGACAGTCGTTCGGGCCGTACCTAGAATGAAGCGGTTTGGAATAGCGCAAGGGCGATAAATCAGCCGCTGGAAGCCCTTTCGCTGGCCGCTTTGCGGTGGATTTCGTTGTCGGTGCGGTCGATGAGACAAGGCGTTTAGCTCAAACTCGAGGGTGTAATGAAGAAGAGTGAGTCAAAAGTTTTCAAGGATTTGCTCGTCAAACTTCGCGCTCGCTTACGTGGTGACGTCAATGCGATGGCGGAATCGGCCTTGAAAAAAACCCGCAGTGAAGCCAGTGGTGATTTGTCCAGCATGCCGATCCACCCAGCGGATGTGGGAAGCGATAATTTCGAGCAGGAATTTACGCTGAGCCTGATGGAAAACGAAGAGGAAACGCTGGGACAGATCGATTTTGCCCTTGAACGCATCGAGGAAGGGGTTTATGGGCAGTGCGTGGAGTGTGACGGCAAGATTCTGAAAGCCCGTTTGCAAGCGATTCCCCACACGCCGCATTGCGTGAAATGCGCGTCGAAGCTGCAGGGGAACGGCCGGACGGCAACCCACTGATTGCAGCCCGGCCTCGCTCGTCCGCATTTGACAACGGGCCGCATCAAGCGATTTGGAACCTCGATCCATTTCGGCATCGAGTGGGGTTGGTGGGCCTCGGAGTAGCTCGACCCACCCTACGACGACGATTGGTGGGCCTCGGAGTACCTCGACCCACCCTACGACGACGACGATTGGTGGGCCTCGGAGTACCTCGACCCACCCTACGACGACGATTGGTGGGCCTCGGAGTACCTCGACCCACCCTATGTTGGTCGCCAGACTGTGTGGATTGCCCAAATTCCTTTGATTGACATTTTAGCGGAAATTGATAGATTGTTTCCGGTTCTTAACAAGAGGGGGGCGGACTTTCAGCGGGGACCGGCTCCGACGAGTCTGAAGGAGTGACAGTGCTTCCACAGGATTGGATGACTGACGATGAAGTTATCACGGACCGTTTCGTATGCAGTGCAGGCAACCCTGCAACTTGCGAAGAATGAGTCTTCGGAACCGGTGCCATGCAGCCAGCTTGCGTCGGCCGGCAATATGCCGGAGCGATTTTTGCTGCAGATTCTCAGGAACCTTGTAACGCATGGAATCTTGCGATCGACTCGGGGAGTGGATGGCGGGTACTCGTTAAGTCGATCGCCGGAGACGGTGTCGTTATTGGATGTGATCGAAGCGATTGAGGGGCCACTGGACGGAAATTCCGCGGCGGTGGACGGTCTGCCGGAAGAGTCGCAGGCGAAATTGAGCGAAGCGTTGAAGGGGGTTACGGCGACGGCTCGAAAGCAGTTGGAAGCGGTGAAGTTGTCGCAGTTGCTGGACGCCCCTTCGCCATTGACGGTGGCGGTTTCCGAAGCGCCGACCGCCTGAATTGCCGTTCCGTCTTACCATGCTCTCAGTCTTACCATGCTTGAGGAACAACTTGAACGTCGCTGGCCCAGTGCGCTTCAGCTCGCGTTCGAAGCTGCGACGGGCACCCTCTCCCATTTCCAGAATCCTCAGCTAGTTGTCGAGCAGAAAGCGGATTTGTCGCCGGTCACCATTGCCGATCGCGAGGCCGAGCTTTTCCTGCGCGAACGGTTGCTGGCTCGTTTTCCCGACGACGGCTTTATCGGCGAGGAATTTGGCGAGGTTAAGGGCAGGTCGGGGTTCCGTTGGATTGCCGATCCGATTGACGGCACGAAGTCATTTATCTGCGGCGTGCCGCTTTACAGCACGTTGCTGGGACTGTTGTGGCAGGATCAGAGTGTCGCCGGCGCCATCATTGTTCCTGGTCTCGACGAAGCGGTATCGGCGGCGCGGGGGCGCGGTGCCTGGCATTGGCGAGGTGGGCAGCGGCAGCCGGCTTCGGTCGCAGGTCGCGGTTCGCTGGGTGGGGCCGTTTTCGTGACGTCCCAGGTCGACTCGTTCGCGCGCCGAGGTGCCGAGTCGGTATTTCTTGGTTTGCAGCAGGCCGCGGCGATTACCAGAACCTGGGGCGACGGCTATGGCTATCTGCTGGTTGCGACGGGCCGCGCCGACCTGATGGTCGATCCGTTCATGCATCTCTGGGATGCGGCTGCGATCCAGCCGATCATCGACGAGGCCGGTGGAATATTCGTCGATTGGCGCGGCAATCGGACCGTCCACTCGGGAGAAGGCCTGGCCACTAACCAGGATCTGCTCGAGAGTGTTCTGGCAGTTACTCGCCAGGCCCCATCGCTTTCGTGACGATCTTTTCCAGTTCCTCGATACCCCGGTCTCGCGTTACTTCATACGGTCCGGCGTGGTATTCCACGATCTTGCCGTCGCGGCCGATGACGACGAACAGCGGCAGCTTGCTGCCGGCCGGTCGAGGGTCTCCGAATTGCTGGAGCACCTTGCCATCGTCGAACAAAAGGGGATAGGACAGGTTCATGAAGTTGGTCAGTTTCTGGGCCGACGCGATGACCGGCCGGCGCGTCGATTCATCGGCCCAACGGCTGTCGACAACGACACCGAAGACACGCAGTTTTCCGTCGCGCGGCTTGCGGTACAGGAAGTCGACATAGCCGACCTGGCCGTACGGTTCGACCAGCGGGGCGTCTTTGTATTCCCAAAAGTGAAGCACCACGACCTGGCCGGCAAGTTGGTCGAGCGCTATTGGTTTTGCCTGGGCATCCTTCAGTCCAAACAGGCTCTGTTCTTTACCGATGGCCTTTTCGCGCAGGGTTGCCAACGCGCCGGCCCGATCCCGTTCCCGTCGCGATTCCTGTTCGATCGACTGGACAACGGGGCCCAGTACGGCATGTTCGCGCCAGGGAGCCAGTGTGGATTTCTGTTCGCGAATCATTGTCAGCTGCGCAACCGTCCAGGGCAGATCGACGGATCGCGGGGGGCGTTGCAGCCGATCGCGAAGTTCATGCAGTGCCGAGAAGCCGCGTTCGAGGCTCTCGCGCGACTCGCCGGCCGGAATCGGCTCCGACCGCTGGAGTTGATAGACCAGTTCGAATTCCTCGCCTTGCCCGATAAACACGGTTTCCTGAGAGTGTCGCACGATCCGGTCATTGGAATCGACCAACATCCGTCGGCGGAGTCCCAGTCCGCTGCGGGCTTCGACGCGCCAGAGTTGGCTGTCGCCTTTCTGCTCGCGGCCGACCACCTGGTATTCGAGTTTGCCGTCTTGCCATGACCCCTGATCGCGAAGCGGGCAGTCGCTGCCAAGCTGCGGCCAGAGCAGCGGGACAATGAACTTGCCGTCGGGACGTTCCAGCAGCAACGCCGGGCCGGGCGAATCGGCCGTCGGTCCTGCGGCGTCCTGGACCGTGCCGAGATGGTCGGGCCAATCCAACCGGCCGTTCAGTTTCTCCTGCAGCAGCCAATGCGTCGTGCCGCGCGGTGCGCCCGCGTGCGTTACGATGGTCAGCTGAAAGGTCTTGACCGCCTCCAGACTTTCTCCGCGTCGTGGCGTGAGCGATCCTTGGAAACGGTGCACCTGCAATTCGCCAGCCAGGTCGCTCGCTAAACCCGAACAGACTACAAACAACGCAATGGATGCCGCGATGGGTGCCATGCAATTTCCTTGCGGGCGGATGTCGGGGGGGCCTGGGCGAATGTCGGACCGAGTCCCGGTCGAACCGAGTCCCGAATCAGCCATTGAGCAGGTGGAGCACAAAGTAGAACGCTCCGCCCATGGCCGCGGTAGTGGGCAGGGTAAAAACCCAGGCCCAGATGATCTTTTCATCCAGGCCCCAACTCACGCTCGACTTGCCGCGCAGGGTCGGGATTGTCCGGGGCGCAGGGTTTTTTGCTGGCACTGGTTAAGTGCCCAGGCGTGCCGGCGGTCGGGGCGTTGGATCGGGGCTCCACCGGCTACTGCGGCGGGGGGAGCTGCGACAATCCGACGATTTTCAGTAGCGCCAGGGCATTCGTGGTGGTGGAAACTCCCGTTCGCAGTTTGTAGTCAAAGGCGATCGGCCGTTCACTTTCCATCCCCAGGATCGTCTCCCGAAAATGTACGCAGTCGCAGCGCTGCGCGATCCGCGGGCTGGATGCGAGTTCCAGGTCGTGGGTCGTAATCGCGCCGATCGCTTGCTGGTTCAGCAGGTATTCCAGGACCTGTTCCACAGCAATATGGCGCTCCCTGGAATTCGTTCCCAGCAGGATCTCGTCCAGCAGGTAGAGCAGCATCCAGGCCGAGTCGGCCGGAATCTGGCGGGCGGAGTCGACGATTTCTTTCAGGCGCAATAGCTCCGCCATATAGAACGACACGCCGGATGCCAGCGAATCGCGTATCCGCACCGAGGTCGCCAGTCGCACGGGAGGCATTTCGAAGGCGTCGGCGCTGACCGGTGCGCCGGCCTGGGCGAGAACAGTGCAGACGCCCAGGGAGCGCAGCAAGGTACTTTTTCCGGACATGTTGGAACCGGTGACCAGCAGCACTCGACCGGGCGGTCCCACCTCCAGATCGTTGCCGACGCGACGCGCGTCGGGGATCAAGGGATGGCCAAGATTCTTGGCGCTGATCCGTCCGGAGCCGACGTTGATCCGCGGAAAAGTCCACTGCGGCTGCTCGTAGTGCAATGTCGCAAACGCGGTCAGTGCCTCGAATTCCCCCAAGGCCTCGAACCAGTCGCGGACGCGGCCCGCATATTTCTGCTGCCACGATTCATAGAGCCACAGCAGGTGAAAATCGAAAAGCAAGAGAAACTGCAGCGGGATGTAAACGAAGATAAAGAAAATCGCCGAATGCTGGATGTTCGCCAGGCGCGTGATCCTCTGTAATCGGCGCATTGCCATCGCTATGCCACCGTCTTCGAGCGAGGCCCGCTGTTGGAGTTGGTTGATTAGCGGATCGCTGTCGGCAGCTCCGCCGAGCAGCCGGAAAAGCGCCGCAAATCGTCGTACCTCGTTGCCGCCTCGATTGATTGCCTGAAACAACTCGTGAACCCTCCCGGCGAACAGCACGAGAATAACGACATTCACGACCAGGGCGCTAACGAAGATGTAGAATCCATGCTCGACCGTGATGCGTTGTGTCGCGGTCAGCGTCAGCGCGGAGAGGACTGTCACGGGGCAGCAGCGGCAAAGGCCGACCAGCCACGGCGCGCGGCGCAGCCAGGGCTCCGCTTCGGCCCAGGCAATGAACTGTTCGATGCTCTTGCCGTTCGCGTCGAGCAACCGCGATTCGAGGAAAAACTCTTCGCGCAGGTCAAGGCGCGGCCCGAGATCGCGCACGGCTTGCTGGCGATGCGCGACCTGTTCGGAGGACGCTGGTTCGATCAGCCAGTCGCGCAGTCGGCGCGTGCCGGCGGGTGTCCGGGGAGTGCCGATGAGGTGAAAAAGCGAATGGGGACCAAAAATATCCAGATCGTCGGAAACGGCCCGAAAACGCGCGGGGATTTCCAGGTCCTGCAGCGGGAGACGGTTCCAGTTCCGGTCGATCCTGGCGATTCCTTCCAGTTGCAACTGTGCCAGGATCTGGCAGCGGCCCAACCGTACCAGCAGGAATTCGTGCAGGGTGATCAGGATCAGAAAAGCGACCGCCAGCAGGCCGCCGGCCACGTACCAGCCGCCTCCACGTCCGCTGAACCAGCCATGCCCGAATGCGGCAGCTGCGGCGAAAAAGACGATCGCCCGGGCCTGGGAAAAATAGCGGGATTTCGCCGTCAGCCGCGCGATCTCCCGCTCCGCCTCTGCCAATCGCCGCTCATACTCGAGCCGGATGCTATCGGAGGTGAGGCCATTATTCGGTTGCATAGAAGCGGAACCGTTCGCGGGTGTCGATCGACGGGCAGGCGGATGCGGGAAATCGGACCGGTGCCTGGCGTTGCAGGCAGGCTGATTGCCGATATACTCTAGGGTTCCCTCAGGCGGTTTGCCAGGGCGATCAGGGTGTTTCGTAGGTTTCCGAATGGAGCGAGGTGGAGTCATGGCCCAAGCTTGTCAGATCTGCGGCAAGAGTTCAAAAATGGGAAACCAGATCGAGACGCGCGGCAAGGCAAAGTACTTGGGCGGAGTCGGCACGAAAATCACCGGGATCAGCCGGCGTAAGTTCCGCCCGAACCTGCAGGTGGTCAAGGTATCGACGACCAACGGCGCGGTGGAAACGGTGGCGGTCTGCACGCGCTGCATCCGCAAAGGGATCGTGCGGAAGGCGGTCAAGCGGCGCCCATTCAAGCTCTCCCCGGCACCCGGGGCAAAAGTGCCCGCCACAACCGGCAAACGCTGATCGCATACGAAACGGGAGTCCCCTCGCAAAACGGCGCGCGGACGCCGCGGGCTCCAGCCGGGGAACATCGTTGCCGGCCAAGGGAACCTGGAGTCTCAGCGATGGCTTTGGATCGAGAAGATGTACGCCGGATCGCGGAGCTGGCGCGGCTGGAACTTTCCCAGGGCGAACTTACGACGTTGACGTCGCAGTTGACCCAGATCGTCGGCTACGTCGAGCAGCTGCAGGCGATCGAAACCGAGGGAGTTGTGCCGCTGGCGCATGCGCTGGAATTGACGAATGTCTTTCGCGAGGATCAGCTCGAGCCCGGTTTGCCCCGGGACGCCGCCTTGAGCAACGCGCCGAAGCATGATGGGGCCTACTTCCTCGTGCCGGCGGTTCTCGGAGATTAGCGCCGTGGCGGGAATCGCACAGCTGGATGCAATTCAACTTCGGCAAATGCTCCGATCGGGCCAGATTTCTTCGCTGGAACTGATCGACGCGCTGCTGGAGCAATACGCGGCCTGGGAACCTCGTGTCGGCGCCTTTTTGAATTTTCGTCCCGACCAGGCGCGGGACCAGGCGCGCGAGCTCGACCGCCGGCGAGCGGCCGGCGCGGATCCCGGATTGCTGGCCGGTCTGCCGGTCTCCATCAAGGATATCCTCTGCACCGTCGACTATCCGACAACCTGCGGTTCACGAATATTGCGCGATTATCGTTCGCCGTTCGACGCGACCGTTGTCGCGCGCATTCGGCGTGCTGGCGGAATCGTCTTTGGAAAGACGAACCTGGATGAGTTCGCCATGGGAAGTTCCACCGAAAATTCCGCGTTGGCGGTCACCCGCAATCCCTGGAACGTCGCGCATGTTCCGGGCGGATCGAGCGGTGGAGCGGCAGCCAGTGTCAGTGCCGGCATTTGTCCGCTGGCGATCGGCACCGACACCGGCGGTTCGATCCGTCAACCGGCCGCGTTCTGCGGCATCAGCGGCCTGAAGCCAACCTATGGGCGCGTCAGCCGTTTCGGGTTGGTTGCGTTCGCAAGCAGTCTCGATCAGGCGGGGCCGATGGCTCGATCCGTGCAGGAGCTGGCATTGCTGCTGCAGACGATCGCGGGACACGATCCGCGCGATGCGACCTCGGCGCCGAACGACGTTCCCAATTATTCCGCTTCCGTGGACGAACCGCTGCCCGGCTTGCGAATCGGCGTCGTGCGCGATCACTTCGACGCCGGACTCGACCCCGAAGTCGATGCGGCCGTGCGCGACGCAATCCGCGTGTTTCAGTCGCTGGGCGCGAAGGTGCACGAGATCGAACTGCCGAACAGCCGGCGGGCGATAGCGACCTATTATGTGATTGCTCCGTGCGAGGCATCCAGCAATCTTGCCCGATACGACGGGGTGCATTACGGCCATCGATCGTCGGATCGAAGTCGGGACGACGAATCACCGCATGAATCGACGCGCGAATCGACGCGCGAATCGCCACTCGCGCGGCTCTACTGCCGTTCGCGCGCCGCAGGGCTTGGCAACGAGGTCAAGCGACGGATCATGCTCGGTACCTACGCGCTCAGTTCCGGCTATTACGAAGCGTATTACCTGCAGGCGATGCGCGTGCGACGGTTGATTCGTGACGAGTTGCTGGCCGCGTTCCAGACGGTCGACCTGATCGTCGGCCCGACAACGCCCGCACCGGCCTACCGTCTCGGCGACAAATCGAATGACCCGCTGTCGATGTACCTGGAGGACCTGTACACAGTGAGCGCCAATCTGGCGGGAATGCCGGCCCTGTCGATTCCCTGTGGACTGTCGCGGGGCGGGCTTCCGATCGGTTTGCAGATGCAGGCGGCGCCGTTCGCAGAGGAATTACTGTTGCGGGCGGGCGCCATGTACCAAGGGGCCACCGATTGGCATCCGCGGAGGCCGGCGGCATGAGTTCCGATCGATCCGATTCGAGTCCGTATGTTATCGTGATCGGCCTGGAAGTGCACGTACAGCTCAAGACAGTCAGCAAGCTGTTTTGTGGTTGCAGTACGCAGTTCGGCGCGGAGCCCAACACGCAGACCTGCCCGGTATGTCTCGGCCTGCCCGGGAGTCTGCCGGTCATGAACCGGCGCGCGTTCGAACTCGCGCTGCGCACGGCCGTGGCGCTGAACTGCCGGATCCCCGAGTTCACGAAATGGGACCGCAAGAACTACTTCTACCCCGATCTGCCCAAAGGTTACCAGATCAGTCAATACGACCTGCCGATGTCCCATTCGGGGTGGTTGGAGATCGCCGACCCCAAGGGAGAATTTCCTGCCCGGCGGATTCGCATTTTGCGCGCGCATCTCGAGGAGGATGCGGGCAAGAGCCTGCACGATGAAGCCGCCGGGAAGGCGGACAGCCGGATCGATCTGAATCGTACCGGGACGCCGCTGCTGGAAATCGTCAGCGAACCCGATTTGCGTTCCCCGCGCGAAGCCCGTGCCTATCTGAATGAACTGAAGCTACTGCTCGAGTATCTCGAGGTCTCCGACTGCAACATGCAGGAGGGCAGTCTGCGGGTCGACGCCAATATTAATCTTCATATTCCCGGTTCGGCCGGCCCGACGGCGACGCCGATCGTCGAAGTCAAGAACATGAACAGCTTTCGCGCGGTCGAACGCGCGCTGGCGTATGAGGCGGAGCGGCAGTTCGCCGTCTGGCGGGAAACCGGTCGGACGATCGCCGATGTACCGAAGTCGACGCGGGGCTGGGACGATCAACGGCAGGCGACTTTTGCCCAGCGACAGAAGGAAGAGTCGAGTGATTACCGGTACTTTCCCGATCCCGATCTCGTTCCGGTGACCGTCAGCTCGGCGGTGGTCGAGGCCGCGCGCGCGGCACTCGGCGAACTTCCGGCGGCCACGCGGCAGCGCCTTGAGTCGACGTACCGACTTAGCGCCTATGACGCCGACGTGATCGTCAATCAGGGGCGGCGGTTTATCGCCTATTTCGAGCAGGTGGCCGGGCGGTGCGGCGACGGCAAACTGGCCTGTAACTGGGTGACGCAGGAAGTCCTGAGGATTCTCAACAGCGACGGCGGAACGATCGATCGGTTCCCCATTGGAGCGGATGGGTTAGGCGAGCTGATCCAGGGAGTGCGTGGCGGGCAAGTGCCGTCGTCGCGCAGCAAGGAACTGTTCGGAGTGATGTTCTCCGAGGGGCTGACCGTGACGGAAGCCCTGCGGAAGCTTGGCATCCAGTCACTGGCCGCGGACGAACTCGAGCAACTCTGCCGGCAGCTGCTCGCCGAAAATCCTCGCATCGTGGCCGACGTGAAGTCCGGCAAGGCGCAGGCCGCCGGCGCGCTGGTGGGACTCGCCAAAAAGAAAAATGCCAATGTGAACCCCGCCGACGTTCGCGAGACCTGTGCTCGACTGATCGCGGAAATGCCGTGAATTCGGCGATAGCTTGGCGGGAGTCCCTTCGCGACTTACAATTGCCTCGTCAACTCGTCGAGGAGGATCCGCATTTGCCCAACCAGATCACTGGAAAAGTCGTCGCCATTTCGCCGACCGGCAGTCTGGTCACCGATATCAGTGCGGACCGGTTGCGCGGCGTGCCTCGCGACGAACGAGTGACGGTGACCTGCGACGAACATGAAACGCGCGGGATCTTTGCCCCCGATCATTCCGAATTGCCCAGTACCTACCTTGCTCAACTGGGAACCGCCGGTTCGTTGGAATTGACGATTGTCGGCGAGAATGCCGCGCGGATGCTGGGAATCCGCCTGGGCGAATCGGTCGTTGTGTCCTGGTAGGGCCATGCCCATCCTATGAGCCAAGGTGAGTCAGAACGGTTGTCGCCGCGCGATCCGTCGGAGATCGCGATGGACGGCATGGCTCAACTGGAGCAGTGGGATCGGGAAATTGTCTGGCACGCCTTCACGCAGATGTCCGAGTATCGGCCACTGTTGATCGAGCGGGCCGAGGGCTGCGAGTTGATCGACGCGGCCGGCCGGCGGTACCTGGACGGTGTCAGCAGCCTCTGGTGCAATCTGCACGGCCACCGGCATCCGCGCATCGACGCGGCCATTTGCGGTCAACTCGAGAAAGTCGCCCATGTCACATCGCTGGGACTCTCCAATTCCACAACGATTCGGCTGGCGCGACGATTGACGCAGCTGGCGCCGAGCGGACTGAATCATCTGTTCTTTTCCGACAGCGGCGCAACCGCGGTCGAAGTGGCATTGAAGATGGCGTTCCAGTACTGGAGGCAATGTCCGGAACCGGAGCCGGCGAGGTGCAAGTTTCTGGCCTTTGCGAACGCCTACCATGGCGACACGATCGGCGGCGTCAGCCTGGGAGGTGTGGAGCGGTTTCAAGCAATGTTCCGACCACTGCTGTTCGACGTGATCCGCGTCGAAGCGCCCGACAGTTACCGTCTGCCGCCAGGAGTCGCGCCAGAGGACGGGTTGCCCTATTATCTGGGCCGATTCGAGCAGGCCCTGCGCGAACACCACCGGTCGCTGGCGGCGGTGGTCATCGAGCCGCTGGTGCAGGCCGCCGCGGGAATGCTGATGCATCCCCCCGGGTTCCTGCGCGGTGTTCGCGAATTGACGCGGAAACTCGGCGTCCTGCTGATCGCCGACGAAGTGGCGGTAGGATTTGGCAGGACGGGGACGTTGTTCGCCTGCGAGCAGGAGCAGGTGGTTCCCGATTTTCTCTGCCTGGCCAAGGGACTCTCGGCAGGCTACCTGCCCGTCGCCGCCACGCTCACCAGCACTCCGATCTGGGATGCGTTTCTCGGCACCTACGCCGACTCCAAGACGTTTTTCCATGGACATACTTACGGCGGAAACCCGCTGGGCTGTGCCGCCGCACTGGCGAACCTGGAGATCTTCGACGAGGAACGGACGCTGGAATCGTTGCCGCCAAAGATCGCGCTGCTGCGGCAGTACGGCCGGCGAATTGCCGAATTGCCGATCGTCGGCGACTTCCGACAGCGCGGGATGATCGCCGCTGCGGAACTGGTGCAAGACCGCCGATCGAGAACGCCATTCCCCTGGACGCAGCGACTCGGCCAGGCGGTGTGCGATCTGGCGCTGCGCCAGGGAGTATGGCTCCGCCCCTTGGGAAATACCGTCGTGATCATGCCGCCGCTGACAATCTCCATGGAACAACTCGAAAAAATCGGCCGGGTCGTTTACGAGGCGATTTCCTGCGTGGCGCGCGACCTGCCAGGCGCATCGTGACGGGGCCAAATGCAGCGAGGCCGAATGCGGTTGGACGAAACAGCCAGGCGAGCGTGGACTCCACAGCGTTGCCCTTCGGGACAATCGATGTCTGAGTCAGGGTCCTGGTCACTTCGAGAAATCTAGGCACAAATTATGCTGAAGCCCCCTTTTTCTGGAGCAACCTATGCGACGTCGACTGGAAACGCCCCGAGGAATTCTGTTCCTGTTCCTGCTGGTGTCGACGGCAGCCGACGCCAGCGCCGCGACATGGATTCATGCCGGGCGGTTGATTGACGGCCGTGCCGAAACGGCGCGCGTTCAAGTCACCATTGTTGTGGACCAAGGCCGGATCCAGCGCGTTGCGGATGGTTTTCTGACGCCTGAAAAGGGCGACCAGCTGATCTCGCTGCGCGACTGCACGGTGATGCCGGGCCTGATGGACATGCATACGCACCTGATGTCGCAGCATTCGCGGGACACGTACTCCGAAAAGTTCTTCATGGATCAGGCCGATTTCGCGTTACGCTCGACGCACTTCGCTCGATTGACGCTGATGGCGGGATTCACGACCGTTCGCGATCTGGGTGACAACGGTGTGAACTCCGTGGCTTTGCGGAAAGCGATCGATCAAAGCTGGATTCCGGGGCCGCGTATCTTCACCTCGGGAAAATCGCTGGCGACGACCGGCGGACATGCTGACCCCAGCAATGGACTACGAGGCGAATTCCGACGGGATCCGGGCCCGGCCGACGGCGTCATCAACGGGGCCGACGACGCCCGCAAGGCGGTACGCCAACGTTATAAGGACGGCGCCGACCTGATTAAGCTCACGGCCACCGGCGGAGTGCTCAGTCTGGCCGCCAGCGGCCAGAATCCCCAATTCACGGAGGAAGAACTACGGGCGGTCGTCGAAACCGCGCGGGACTACAACATGATCGTGGCGGTCCACGCGCACGGGACGGAGGGCATTCGCCGCGCCGTATTGGCCGGCGTCGATTCGATTGAACACGGCACATTCATGACCGATGAGATCATCGTGCTGATGAAAGAAAAAGGAACCTACTGGGTTCCAACCCTGCTGGCCGGAAACTGGGTGGCCGAGAAAGCCAAAGAACCGGGCTATTTTCCGGAGATTGTTCGCCCCAAGGCGGCTGCGATCGGACCGGAAATCAATCGGACATTCCGGCGGGCGGTTGCCGCCGGATTGAAAATCGCATTTGGGACCGACACCGGGGTTTCTCCCCACGGCGAAAATGCCCGCGAATTCGAACTGATGGTCCAGGGCGGAATGTCGCCGATGCAGGCCATCCAGTCCGCGACGATCCACGCCGCCCGATTATTACGTGTCGATGACCGATTGGGGACGATCGAACAAGGCAAAATCGCCGATATTATCGCGGTGGAGGGAAATCCGCTGGAAGATATCGGCCGATTGAAACAGATCGATTTTGTCATGAAGGACGGGGGGATCGTGAAATCTCCCTAGATTTCCCAGTTTTCGAGGGGTGCGGCGGCAGTCTTGCCGGCCCCGAGCGGGGGCAAGAAGTTTTGACTCGACGCCGCCGTCCTGATATGTTGTCGACGCAAGGGTGGGCGGGAATGCGGCTCCGGGCGTACCCGAGGGGCAAGCAACAGCGTATCATTTAAAATGCCAATTCGCTTCTGCGTGTTCAGGGAGTAGCAATACGATGGCTGTCGTAACCAAGGCGCCGAAGACCGGCGCCGGCAAGGGAAGTGACGCACCGGATACGGTCCGTGAAAAGGTCGAGCGGAAATTCCAGTATCCGGGAATTCCGACAACGTGCGACGGCTCCGAGGCGGTTGTGCATGTGGAGACCAACGTCTGCCAGGCGTCGGGCGCGTACCCGATTACCAGCTCCACGAATATGGGGGGTGGTTTCAACAGTGCCGTTTCGAACGGCTATCGCAACCTTTGGGGCGACGTCCTGATGTTCGTGGAACCGGAAAGCGAACATTCGGCGGCGACCTTCTGCGAGGGTTTTGCCTGCGCGGGCGGCCGGGTCACGAATTTCACTTCAGGACAGGGACTGGTGCTGATGAAGGAAGTCCTGTACGTGATCAGCGGCAAACGACTGCCGGTCGTTTTCAATATCGGGGCACGAGCCCTCACCAGTCATTCGCTCAACGTTCACGCCGGCCATGACGACATGATGAGCGTCGCCGATTGCGGCTGGGGGATGCTGTTTGGACGCAACGCCCAGGAAGCGGGCGATCTGTGTCTGATTTCCCGCCGGGCCGCGGAGGCCTCCAGCACGCCGTTTTTCAATGTCCAGGACGGATTTCTTACCACGCACACGGTGGAAAAAGTCCGGCTGCCGGAGTTGGAATTCATGAAGGACTACATCGGCAAGCCGGAAGACAAGCTGATGAACCTTATGGATCCCGCCAATCCGATGATGTCGGGCGTGGTGCAGAACCAGGATTCGTACATGAAAGGCAAGATCGCTCAGCGCGCTTATTACGACCGGGTCGCACCGGCGCTCGAAGACGCCTTTCAGGAGTTCTATGAAAAGACCGGACGACGGTACGACTTCATCGAGTCATATCAGTGCGAAGATGCGGAATATGTCATCGTTGGAATGGGCTGCTACATGGAGACGGCCTACGCGACGATCGATTACCTGCGTTCCAAGCGGGGAATCCGGGTGGGGGCGGTGACGGTAACCTGTTTCCGTCCTTTCCCGTCGCGGCAATTGGTCGCGGCGCTGAAGAACTGCAAGGCGATCACGGTTCTGGAACGGATGGACGATCCGTTGTCGACGACCGGCAATCACTTGACCCGTGAAATCAAAGCCGCGTTTTGCGACGCGATCCTGGGCCAGAACGGTCTCCCGAAAATTCAGCGCCTGCCGAAGATTTTCTCGGGAGCCGCCGGGTTGGGCAGCCGCGACGTGCGCCCCGGCGACCTGATGGCGGCCGTGGACAACATGCGGGAGGCCGACGGCCCCGGTCGAGATTACTTCTGCCTGGGAATCCACCACCCTCTGGCTTTGAAAATCAAGGAGGACCCTGACCTGCGCGAACCGGGCTCGTTTTCGATGCGAGGCCATTCGGTGGGCGGGTTCGGGAGCGTTACGACCAACAAGGTCATCGCCACCATCGCCGGCGACGTGTTCGGAATGGACGTGCAGGCGTATCCGAAATATGGTTCGGAAAAGAAAGGCCTGCCCACGACCTACTACCTGACGATCTCCAATCAGCACATTTTGCTGCACAGTGAACTTGAATTCGTCGATCTGGTCGTGCTGAATGACACGACCGCGATTCTGAGCGGCAATCCTCTGGTGGGGCTGGTCGAGAAGGGGGCGATCGTGATGCAGTCGGCATTCCGCGATCCCAAGGATGTCTGGGACCGGATCCCCAGCCATCACAAGACCTTCATTCGACAGAAGAATATTCGCGTCTATTTCGCCGACATGGTTCAGATCGCCCGCGATGTGGCCTCGGTCGCCGACCTGCAGATGCGCATGCAAGGGATTGTGTTGCTGGGCGCATTCCTGAAATTGACGCCGTACTCGCAAAAGAGCGGTATGACCAATGAACAGGTCTATGCCGGTGTGGAGAAGGCGATCCGCAAGTACTTCGGCAAACGGGGTGACCGCGTTGTTCAAGACAACATGACCTGCGTGAAACGCGGTTACGAGGAAATGCAGGAAGTTCCGGCTTCGATCATCCATGCGAACTAGCCGTCCGGGACTGAATTATCCGTTCGAACAAAGTGCCGCTGCGGCGGCCGAGATGGGAAAGATCCTCCAGGAGCGATTTTCATGATAGACACCGCCGTCAAACCGTCGATGAACGATGCCAACGAGCGTGACCCGTACAATAACAGCAGTTACGGTACGCTGGTGGACGCTCCCTACCGCATGGTCAGCCTGCCGGTATTGAACGTCAGCGATTTCAACGATCGGGTGATTCGCGCCTACGAGGAAGGCGTAGCGGAAAAAGACCTGCCCGCCGATCTGGCGGTCGCCCGCTCGCTGATACCCGCCGGTACCGCGACGTTGCGGGACTTCAGTTACATCGCGCCGGATATCCCCGAATACCTGCCGAACAACTGCACCGGTTGCATGGACTGTGTGACGCTCTGCCCGGATACGGCGATCCTGGGGAAAGTGCTCAGCGAAAGCGAGTACAACCAGAAAATGGCGACGATCCAGGACCCCGATGAGCGGGCCATGTTCGCCGCGCAATGGTCCAAGACCAGGAAATACTACGAAGGCCCCGCCAAGAAACAGGGGGAAGGCGGGATGTTCCTGATCATGATCGATCCCAGTAAGTGCAAGGGCTGCGCGGAATGCGTTACCGTCTGCGACGATGACGCGCTGAAAATGATCCCCAAGACCGAACAGGTCATGGCCACGGTTCGCAAGAGTCACCGGCTGTTCAAGGAATTCGGCCCGTCGGACAAACGCTATGTCAGCGACAATCTGTTGATCGACATGATGCTGCATGAAAAGACGCACATTTACACGGGCGGAGCGGGGAGCTGCGCCGGGTGCGGCGAAGGCACGGCGCTGCGCATGCTTTGCGCGGCCACCGGCGCCAAGTACGGCGACCAATGGGGAATCATCGCGGCCACCGGCTGCAATACCGTCTACACGTCAACCTACCCCTACAATCCGTACCTGGTTCCCTGGGTCAATTCGCTGTTCGAAAATGCTCCGGCGATGGCGATGGGCCTGCGCGCTCGCTGGGACCAGATGGGCTGGACCGATCGGCCGCTCTGGTGCCTGGGCGGTGACGGCGCGATGTTCGACATCGGCTTCCAGTCGCTGTCGCGCTTGTTTGCCTCGGGAATGAACGTCAAGGTGTTTGTCCTGGATACGCAGGTCTATTCCAACACCGGCGGGCAGGCGTCCACCAGCAGCTATACCGGGCAGAATACGAAGATGAGCAGCCATGGCAAAGTGATTGCCGGCAAGCAGGAACGCCGCAAGGAGATCGCCCAGATCGCCATGATGCATCCGCATACGTTTGTCGCGCAAACCACCTGCGCACACGTCAACCATTTCTATCGCTCAGTTCTGGACGCGATGGAGTTCGACGGTCCGGCGATTGTCTGCTGTTATACGACTTGCCAGCCGGAACATGGTGTGGCCGACAATATGGCGACCGACCAGGCGCGGCTGGCGGTCGACACGCGCGCGTTTCCGCTGGTGATCTACGATCCGCGTAAGGGCGACACGATCCGCGAGCGGATTTCGCTGCAGGGCAATCCGGCGATCAACGAGGACTGGTGGACCAACCCCAAGACCGGACAGGTGGTCGACTTCATCGACTTTGCGCGCAGCGAAGGACGATTTGGCAAGCATTTCGACAAGGAAGGCAATCCGAGCGAAACGCTGTTGTTCGCCAAGAAGGACCGACTCGAGAACTGGCATGTGTTGCAGGACCTGGCGGGCGTACGTGGCGTGGCCAAAGCGCCTGCCAAGCCGGCGAAAGCGGACGGGGCGACGGCTGTCGCTGCGCCGGCAAAACCGGCTGCGGCGGGACCCGCCAAGTCCGCGCCCGCTGCCACGAAATCCAATGGCCGTTTCGCCGTCGGAATGCGGATCAAGTACAAGGACGGCTCCAACTGGATCGGCGGTGTGGTCGAATCGCTGACGCCCGCTGTCTTGAAACTCGATGACCAGAGCGTCATCAGCACCAACCTCGATGTGCTGGAAAGCGGCGCCGCGGAAGGCATCATTGTCAGCGCATCCTAGACGCGAGTGGTTCTCTGCAATCCGGATCGGTTGATCAGCGCTGGTGATCAGCGCTGGTGATCAGCGCGGCTGCGGCCGATCGCCGGAAGCGACGTTCGCGTTGGGGAGCGGAAGCACGGCCGAGACACGTTCGGCTTCCCGTGTGGCGGGAACGGTCGCCTCGCGGTCCGACGACAGTGCCCGGATCAGGCTGGCGACAGGAATGTGCGAAGAGCCCGGCTCGGCCAACAACGGCCCTTCGTCGTCGGTCAGTATCGCATTCGACCGGTCGGGCTCGCACCGCCCGCGCAGCTCCAATCCCTGCTCGCTGACCCGAAATGCCATCGCCAATTGCCGAAAGGCGAACTCGGCCTGGCGCATTTTCTCGAGCCGGCTGGCAGGCCGGAATCTCAAGCCGCTGTTCGAGGCCAGCGCTAAAGCGAAAGGACGGCCTATGCGGCCGTCTTGGAAATGAAGTTCTCCCGTCGCGTCCACAATGCGTCCGCCGGAGAATTCGGCATCAAAAATCAGCAACTCGCCGCTGCCGCTCAGCGAATGCCCGGTGACCTGCCGCGCCACCGCCTGCAAATCCACCGGGGAGAACCGGCCTTGCAGGCTGCCTTCCCAACCCGCGCCCGGATTCTGGAACGTAAGCAGGCCCTCGAAGTCGCATCCCTCGCCAAGCATCATCAGGCCGGGTAGCCAACGCGCCAGATCGGCGCACGGAAACGGAGACCGACGCGTATCGAGTGTCCAACGGGTCAGCGCCGGACTCTGCTGGCGATGCCGCGCGACGGTCAATCTTACCGGCTTGGCGTCCGCATCGCCTGCAAGCACGGCTTCGATCTCCGCCCGTGGCCCCTCCACAGCGTGCCGAATTCGAACCTGCAGGTTGCGCGCTGTTCGGTTCGACGTCGCTTCACGCAGCGTAAGCTGCTCGACAAACAGCTCCAGTTCGGCATCCGCCGCCCGAGTCCGGCGCAGGAATCGATCGTGGACGATCGCCAGGAATTCCGGCAGTTGTTCCCCGAGCATTTCAGCGCGAGGCACGACGAGCACCCATCCATGGTCGCTTTGGACCGCGTCCAACCGGTCAATGCGCACCCAGGGAATCGACGTTTCGGGGTCCACCACGCGCAGATTATGAAATCGCGCATGGCCGGGCTGGGGCTGCTCGACTCTGGCCATGAACAGTTCGGCCCCCAGCATTCGTGAGAGTTCCCGCTGCCAATGCTCCGTATTGGTTTGCGCGTAGTAGGGCGTTTGCCGATAGCCGCACCAGACCGCATTGAAGCTGGTAGGAATCGCGCACAGGACGATCCAGCTCAGCCGCATGATCCGGTGACGAATCCGTTCGTCCATGATAATTTCCTGCGCTGACTACGGTCGCTTTCAGTACCGGCGACGAGGGCGGTTCAGCGCCGACGCGCCAGCTCCTGAAACGCCTCCCAGCGTGCCTGCATTTCGATCAAGCTGTCTCCGCCAAACTTCTCGACCAGTGCCCGGGCGACCTCGAACGCCACCACGTTTTCGACAATAACGCTGGCGGCTGAAACCGCGCAAACGTCGCTTCGCTCATAAGCGGCGGCGGCCGGTTGCTTGGTCGACAGGTCGATCGATTCCAACGGCTGGGCGAGCGTACTGATCGGCTTTTTGGCGGCGCGAATCACCAGCGGCTGTCCGTTCGTCATGCCGGCCTCCAGGCCGCCCGCGTTGTTGCTGGGACGCTGGTAGCCCAAAGCGGTCTGCTCGACGCGACCCGGGTCAAATTGAATCGGATCATGGACCTGCGAGCCTCGTCGTCGAGCCGCTTCGAAACCCAAACCGATCTCCACGCCTTTGATCGCCTGGACCGCCATGACCGCCTGCGCCAAGCGGCCGTCTAGCTTCAAGTCCCACTGCGCGTGCGTTCCCAGTCCGAACGGCAACCCTTCCACCCGTACTTCGACGATTCCACCCAGCGTATCGCCCGCCCGGCCTGCCTCGTCAATCAGGTTCTGCACATCCAGGTCGAGATCGGGACGCAGCGAATAGACGCTGGACTGGTCGCGTAACTGGCGGTGCTCGCCGATCGTTCCCGACGCCCCAGGCAACGCCATTCCGCCCAATTCGACGACATAGCCCAGAGTTTCGATCGAGAATGCGGCCAACAACTGCCGCGCCAGCGCCCCCGCAGCCACACGCACCGTCGTTTCCCGCGCACTGGCCCTTTCCAATATCCCGCGAATGGACCCCAGAAACTTGATTGCGCCAGGCAGGTCGCCGTGACCAGGACGGGGTCGGTCGAGCTCCCCCAGCCGTTCCAGTTTGTAATCCTTGTTCACGACCTGCAGAGCGATGGGACTGCCGATCGTTACCCCTTTCCAGACTCCGGAAAGCAGTTCGACCTGGTCGGACTCGATACGCTGCCGGCCACCGCGGCCATATCCGCCTTGCCGGCGCTTGAGTTCCCCGTTGATCCGTTCCAGGTCCAGGCTGATCCCGGCAGGAAAGCCGTCGACGAGCGCTACCAGGGCTTTCCCATGCGACTCTCCCGCCGTCCAGTAACGCAGCGTGCTCATCAGCGAAACAGCCTCCCGGAATACTCAACTCCAATCGGTATCAAATATTACCGATCCAGGTCGGATGCCGATAGATCGGTTGTCGGCACCCGTAGCTCGGTAGCTCGGTAGCTCGGTAGCTCGGTAGCTCGCAGGGTCGGTCATTTTTCCATTGGGATTTTGCAATTCCGCAGTTCCCCCCAAGCCAGATCCGGCTCCCAGCACCCCCTGACTGGGTTGCGCGGTTGGGCCTTGTTGCGCCGGGAGCCTGTCGGTATACTTTTTCCCTTGTCGGCGAGCGGTTTTTGAGCGTTTTCGCGAAGGGTTTCAGGCCATGAAGGACGGAATTCATCCTCCCTATTTTGAAACGACGGTTACCTGCGGGTGTGGTAATACGTTCAAGACTCGAAGCACGAAGAAGGAACTTCGCGTCGACATCTGCCAGGCTTGCCATCCCTTTTTCACCGGCAAGTTGAAATACGTCGACACGGCGGGGCGGATCGAGAAGTTCCAGACCAAGTTTGCCGTCGGCAGTTACTCGAGTATCCAGCCGCCCAAGAAGAAGAAACCCTCCAAGACGCCCGCGGAATCGTAGCGGCAACGGCGATCGCTGTAGGGGCCGATCGTTGCATGGGCCGATCGCTGTAGGGATACGGTCCGTGACGCGGTTGGTGGCGTCTGGAACAGCTGGCGTCGCGTTCGCAATACCGCAGGAATCTCGGTTGGCTTCATGCCGCGCGTCGCCCGTAATCACGCATTCACAGGCGGGTGACCGAGAAGGGTGACGAACGATGCGCAAGATGCTGGAGGAGAAGCTGGCGCGGTTCGAGGAGTTGGAACGGCAAATGACCGATCCGGCCGTGCTGGGCGATTCTTCGCGGATCGCGGCCGTGGCGCGCGAACATGGGTCGCTTTCGAAGATGGCCTCCCGGTACCGCCGTTTCAAACAGCTGGTGAACGAGATTGTCGAGACATCGGCAATGGCGGAGGGTGGTGACGTCGAGTTCCGCCAGTTGGCGGCCGAATCATTACCGGCGTTGAAAGCCGAACGCGAACAGTTGTGGAACGAGCTGCTCGACATGACTGTCGGCGGCGAAGATGCCAATCGAACCCGCTGCGTGATGGAAATTCGAGCCGGCACGGGCGGCGAAGAAGCGGGGCTGTTCGCCGGAGATCTGTTTCGGATGTACAAGAAACATGCCGAAGCCAAGGGATGGAAGGTCGAAGTGCTGGAAGCCAGCCCGACCGAACTGGGCGGGTTCAAGAACTGTGTGCTGGCGTTCGAAGGCGAAGGCGTCTACCGGGAGCTGCAGTACGAGAGCGGCGGGCATCGGGTACAGCGGGTTCCGGAGACCGAAGCAAAGGGGCGCGTTCATACGTCTGCCGCGACGGTGGCCGTACTTCCGGAGCCGGAGGATGTGGAAATCGACCTCAAGCCGGACGACTACCGCAAAGATCTGTATTGCGCCAGCGGTCCGGGTGGACAGCATGTCAACAAGACCGAGTCGGCCGTGCGGCTGACGCATTACGCCACGAACATCGTCGTGGAAATGCAGGACGAGCGTAGCCAGCACAAGAACTTCGCCAAAGCGCTGCGGATTCTCAAGTCACGGCTCTATGAGCATTTTCGCCAGCAGGAGCATGAAAAGCGCGCTTTGGAAAGGAAAACGCTGATCGGCTCAGGTGACCGCAGCCAGCGCATCCGCACCTACAACTTTCCGGAGAACCGTGTCACCGATCATCGGATCGGGCTGACGCTGTACAAGCTGGATCAGATCATCAACGGCAACGTGCAACCGGTCACCGACGCGTTGATCGAATATGATCGTGCGCAGCAGCGCGATGCGATGGGGGGAATGGACTGAAACCTTGTCATGTCGCAAACCGAAACCTGGACGATAGGACGCCTGCTGACATGGACGGCCGATTTCCTCAAACGAAACGGCTCGGAAAGCCCTCGCTTGGAGGCCGAGGTACTGCTAGCGCATGTGCGCGGCTGCCCGCGAATCGCGCTTTACACGGCATTTGACGAATTGGCCAGTGAGGAACTTCGGAGTGCTTTTCGGGAGCTGGTCAAGCGGCGTGCAGCAGGGATGCCAGTGGCCTATCTGGTGGGCTATCGCGAGTTCTATTCGTTGAGTTTTCAGGTCAGTCCAGCGGTGTTGATTCCGCGTCCGGAGACCGAATTCGTCGTGATCCAGTCGCTGGATTTGTTGAAGAAGACACATGCCGGACGGCGGGCGCTGGAAATCGCCGATATCGGGACGGGAAGCGGGGTGATCGCAGTCTGCCTGGCGCGATCGCTGCCCCATTGCCGGGTGACGGCGATCGATCAGAGTGCGGCGGCGCTGGAGGTCGCCAATACCAACATTCAGAAACACGGGCTGGCATCCCAGGTGGATACGTTGCAGTCCGATCTGTTCGACGCGCTGCCGACCGATCGCCGTTTCGACTTGATCGCCAGCAATCCGCCCTATGTGAAGCAGGACGAGCTGCCGACGCTTTCGCGGGACGTGCGCGACTTCGAACCCCATGCGGCACTGGTCGCCGGACCGCGCGGACTGGAAGTACTGGAAGGGCTGGTACGGCAATCCGCGACGCGGCTCGAACCTGGCGGCTGGCTGGTCGTCGAAATTCACCCTTGCCTGGAATCTGACGTAGGCCGGTTGTTCGCAGAATCAAGCGACTGGAGTTCACTCGCCACAATCCGTGATCTGGCGGGGCGCCCGCGGGTCATGTCGGCGCGCTGGCGAGCGTAACCGGCAATTGCCGGGCCTGGATTTTTGTGTGGAGAGGTTCGACCAGCCGCGACGAGTTACCGTCATGGACGCTGGTGCGATTGCGGCCATGCCGCTTGGCCGTCGACAGTACTTTGCGGAGCTGGGCCAGCAGGACGGTCGCTTGACTTTCCTTGGCCGGCCCGATGGCACAGCTGACCGAAAGTACGCATTCGTCGGTCGGCAGGGCCAGTGTCGTCGATTCGACCGTTTGTCGCAGCGTCTCGACCGCTTCCACCAGCGATTCGCTGACCGGTTGCTCCATGAGAATCACAAACATCGTGTGGGAGACTTGAAACAGATGACTTCCACTCAGCAGCTCCGGCACCCACATCGCCAGTGCGTTGGAGAGCGACTGAACGATGCCGTCCCCGATCTCCAATCCCCAACGCGTATTGATGAGTTGAAAGCGATCGATGTCGATCAACACGGCGGCGAATCCCTCCATGGAATTTCTCGCCCGCTCGGCGAACCCTGGCAGCGCCTCTTCGAGCGCGATACGGTTATCGAGCTGCGTCAGGGCATAGGTTCGTTCGACGGAATCATCGCGCGGGATGCGGCACCACCAGTCCTGCATGCGATCGTTCAATGTAAACGCAAATCGACAGTGACGGTGTACTTCGCTCAGCAGGTGCCAGGCTTCGTTGCGTTTCGTAAAGATCTCATCCACCGGATTTGCCGCGGCGTCGCTGACTTCCAATGCGACATCCAGAAGTACATCGGCCAGTTCGCGAGCGATCGATTGTTCCGCTTCGGTGGCTTCCGTGCGCCGGCCCATCACATGGGCCACGCGCAGCTGGCGTGTCGACCAGTCGGCATTGCAGCTCCGAATCTGCTCGATCATCTCCGCAAACCGCTCGGCGGAAGCGCTTTCGCCTTGGGATCGCAAGTCGCGTTCGATCCGGCCCAGGCTTTGCCGAAATGCCGCGAGATCCTGGGACAAGTTCCGCATCACTTCGGATAAGGGCAGGGCGGCAATCGAATGGCAGATCGTGTCATCGTCGGCGGGGACCAGGACGAGTTGTTCCTGGGGAAGCGGAGTGTCGAGCGAGGGCGCTTCGAGTTCGGCCAGCTCCGCGGCGTTCATTTCCGCGATCGCGGCGTCCGTAATCGGCAGCCGAAATCGAAAATCTGGCAAAGGCAGGCGTCCGTGACGACGCAACGTCAGTTGGCACGGGACCTGGAATGCGGACGGATCCAGAGCCGGCGCGCAATGCAGGTATACGGCCAAGGCAAAGCCCAGGCCGAAGTTGAGCAGCGCGACTAATATTAACCAGAAGACCACAAGCCCAGAGCCTATTTGTGCCGTTCCGCAAACATACCCGGCGATTGCTGTTACGCCACGCAAGATTACGTCATTGCCTGCTTGCCGCCAGCGGTGGGGCAGGGGAGCCGCGGCGGAAATGGACGGGTTATTCGGGTTGTGCCGCCGATTCGGCCGCCTGCCGTACCAGCATCGCTCGCAGCCGCGAGTCGATCGCTTCCATGAGCGGATCGGCTTCGCAGTTTCGATCTCGCTCCGGGGAGACCACGATCGGCTCGTCGACCTCCAGGATGACATGCAGATTTCCCAGAACGGTCGCCCGCTGATTGAAGTCCTCGTCGAACCGCTCCAGGACCTCCACGATACGCTCGGCCGAGGGCTGGCCGCGGAGGTACTTGGGCGGGTAACTCGCGACCGACTGCGCCAGTTGCAGGTCGGCCAGGGTGCGCCAGCGTCGCGCATGTTCCGCGGCGTCCAATGTTCCCTGGACCATTCCTGGCATGATCTTCATCCTCAGATTCTTGACACGTGCGTTGACCGGTCCGGTTTGGGGTTTGCCCAGCCACTCGATTTCGCCCGGTACCAGCAGCTTATCGACCAGCTTTCGCATCCGTTCCCGCAGCGAACCCGATTGGGCTTCACCAAAGTACTCGACCTCTTTCAGCAGCAATAGCGCGATGCCGATTTTCGTGACCCGTTCGGCCAGCGGCAGATGCCGCTGTGACTGCCAGGAGAGCCGTGACTCAAGTTCATCCAGCAGTGTCTCGGCCGCGGGCTGGTAATCGCCCCGCAAGACGTAGCGGATCCCCACGGGATGGACGACCACCTTGCCGCCCGAAGCTGCCTTGGCGCGCCGTTTTGCCGCCACGCGGGCGACGAATGCCACGCCGTCCAGCAGTGCGTGCAGATAGTCGTTGGTGTGCGATGTTGCCCCTTCGGGAAATATGATCAGCGGTCTCTTGGCCGACACCAGCATCTCGATAGCCGTGTCGATCGCCTGGCGGTCAATTCCCTCGCGGTAGACGCTGAATCCGCCCATCATTCGGATTGCCCAGCCCGACCAGCGATTCTGGTTGAACAGGTGCCAGCTGGCCATGGCGAACACATGCGTCTGGGCGGCCCGGGCCAGGAAGCCCATGACGAGCGGATCGGCCGTGCGGCAATGGTTGGGGGTCAACAGGACGCCATGTCCCGCGTCGATCGACGCGCGCAACCGCTCCACATGACGGCATTCGTGGCTTACCACTTTTTCCGCGCGGCGAAGATACAGGCCGTACAAGTTCAGGCGTTGAAAAACAGTCGGCCACCACGTCCCGGCGTGCGGCGGTACAAACCGGTACGGCTTTTCAATGATGATCTTCTGCATCGGCGCCTGCGATCCGGACCGACGTGATCAGGGCAGTTCGCGAATGCGGAGATCCTTGAATTCGACCGGCGAGCCCTCCGATTCCAGGGATAGGTAGCCACTGCGAGGTTCGCAGCTGGTGCCGCCGGAAACTTCTTCGCCGTTCACCCACAACCGCACCTCGCCGTTGATGGCCCGAATGTAGTAGTGATTCCACTGCTCGACGCCCTTGCTGAGATTCTTGCGAGGAAAACTGCGGCTGCCGTCCGGCGAAACGGGAGCGAACGGTTTCATTTTCATTTTGCCCACGGGAAAAACGTCGCCGTGGGTCGTGAACCAGTCCGCTTTCTTGCCCGATGACTTCTCGTACGATTCCGTGTAGCCCAGGTCCAGAACCTGGACTTCGACACCGTGCGGCAGACCACCCGGTTTCAGTCCCTTGAGAGACTCCTCCATGGTCCAGACAAAAACGCCCGAATTCCCCGCGGCACGCATATGCCGCCATTGCACGACCAACTCGAAATTCGTCAATGAGAACTTGGTTCGCATCACTCCCACCGGCTGCCCGGTGCAGTAGATCACGCCGTCTTTCCAGGACCAGGTTCCCGGGTCGCAATTGACATTGACGAAATCGGACTCGACCAGCGCCCGCCAGCCCGGTCCGGTACCGTCGACAAACGCTCGCGGCAACATCGGCTCGTCCGCCGCCGCGCCGGCCGTCTGAAGAATTGTCGCGACGACCGCCAGCCGCACCGTCGCGGCGAACCGCGTCGTCCGCAAGGAATCAAGTAGAAACAAGCCGCGCCGGGATGTTAAGTTTGTGGTTTGCATAACCGCAGAGTTTAGCAGCCCAGAACGTCGACGCAACCGTCGCTGCGACAGTTTTGAGAACCGGTCTGACCCGGCACGCCGGATCCCAAGGAGTCTCCATCATGGGTGATTCACGTTCGAATCCATCCGCACCCCACCTGGTCGCCCCACCGCGTTGGGTGGCGCCTCGTGTCTTCGCGGTCCTGCTCGCAGTGTTGGCGAACGGCGACGCCCGCCTTGCCGCCTTCACCTCACCCGCCCCGCCGGAAAACGGCTCGCCATCGGCCGCGGAAACCGCCGCTCGGACACACGATGCCGGTCGGCTACGCGTGATTGTAGAAACGGACGCTGGCGGTGACCCGGACGATGAACAGTCGTTGGTGCGATTCCTGGTCTACGCCAATGAGTTCGACGTGGAGGGAATTATCGTCAATCGCGGCGCGGCGCGCGATGGGGAAAATCTGAACGCGGAACGTACCGGGTTGGGGATCGTACAACGGCTGGCGCGGGCCTACGGTGCCTGTGCGGATCGTCTGCGGCAGCACGACTCCCGCTACCCGGCTGGCGACGAGATGCTGGGCAGAGTCGTCAGCGGCACCCAGGACAGCGAGCAGGGGATGCGGCTGATAATCGCCGCCGTCGACGGGAACGACCGGCGTCCGATCTGGTATCTGAACTGGGGTACCATCGGGGGCTCCGATCCCAGCGCGCTGGTCCGCGCGCTCGATCGGGTGCACGCCGATCGAACGACCGAAGAGTACGCGCGCTTCAAGTCCCGCATCTATCTCAGCAGCGATGACCAGTTCGGCGCCCATACCTATCAGATCGGGCCACCGTTTCCGCTCTGGATCGATACATTTCGGCCGGAACTCGATCGGCGAAGATGGTACCATCGATTCTCAGCGATCACCGCCGATGCGGGCGGTTTCGATCTTGAGCGCGATGTGCGTTCCAATCACGGACCCTTGGGAGAACTCTATCCCACCAACACCACGCATCGCCAGAAAGAAGGCGATACGATGACGTTTCTCTACCTGGTACCGACCGGAATGAACGATCCATTGCAACCGACCTGGGGCAGCTGGGCGGGGAGATATGGCAAGCGACCCGAGGCCGGCGATCGGCCTTACTACTTTGCCAATCAGGTCGACACATGGCGGGGAACGTCGCATCGCGAAAACAGTTTGGCGCGGTGGGCGGCCGACCTGCAGAACGACTTTCGGGCACGCATGGACTGGTGCGTGAACGACCGATCGAATGCCAACCATCCGCCGCGCGTCGTACTGCGTGGACCGGCAATTCGCGAAGTGCAGCCGGGCCAAAGGTTGGAATTGGATGCCAGCCAGTCGATCGATCCCGACGGTGACCGCTGCACCTGGACCTGGGAGTTCTATCGCGAGCCGGGAACGCTGCAGGTCGAACTCCCGATCGAAGCGGCGGACCGGCCGGCAGCAAGCGTCACCATTCCGCAGGTCGAGCGCGCCGCCGAGGCTCATCTGGTCTGCACCGTGCGCGATACCGGTTCGCCTCCGTTAGCGCGCTATGCCCGCATCATCCTGAGGATTCGACCTTGACGCAAACCGGCTGGCGGCGCGAGCATCCGAAGCGCTGCCCGCCGCCGCCAATTCGCGTGCGGAGCCAGCCTATCGTGCGCGTTCCGCCGTGATGACTGGCGGAACGTAAGGAGCGTCGGTGTCGACGATCTCATCGCGAGGCAATTCCGTTACACATTCCTGGCACCGATTGCAGCACGGTACTTTGTGCACCACCTGTTCGACGATGCATTTCCAGTGCGTAGTTTCCCCGCAGATGATCTCTTTCTTGACGAGTACCTTCTTGTACTTCACGCAGTCCTTGCATTCCGGGCAGCCCTCGCAAGCCAGAAATCGAGGCAATTTCTGGTCGCAGTACGGTACTTCGCGGCACTCGTAAACCGTTTTCTTGATCGGCTTTTTCTCTTCGACCAGCCGGCATCGGTGGGTGACGACCTCGCGAAAGCATACGCCGTCGCGCGCCGAGCAATGAGGGCAGGGGATGGAGATGATCTCGTCAGCAGCCTGGATGACTGGAGTTGGCAGGATCGTCATGCTAACGAGCAACAGAATGATGTTTTTTGAAATATTCATGGTGGCGTAACCAGCAAGAGTCTTGGGGAGTTCAAATTTCAGAAATCGTTTCGGCAAGCAGCTTAGAAATCGTGGGCGAATCGCATGCCCCAGCCTTGAATCCAACCATCGCCTGCCGCGGGCGCATCCCGATGCGTGGCGATGTAGTTGAATTGGATCTTCATGTTCGGATTCAGGAACCAGTTCACCCCGAACGTGGCATTGTGCAGGATGCCGCCGTTCAGTCCCAGATCGTTCAGATCAAGGTAGTCGTAGCGGGCTCCGACCTGCCAGGCGCCTGTACCAAAACAACGGCAACTTGCATCATCGCGCACCAGGAAGAAATTTTCCGTCGGTTTAACCCGCTCGAATATCGCCGTCTTTTTGCTGTAGTGGTCGTGATCATTGGTAAGGAATCGCAGGATCTGCACATAGCCGCCGTGGTACATGGCGGTACCCGCCGGGGCCGCCGCAAACGTCGTGCGCGCATCCTGGTAGCCGCTGATGAGATACTCGGCTTGCAATGTCCACGGTCCGTAAATCGCCGCGATTTCCGAGTTCACCTGCTGCAGGTCGTCGCCGAAAAGTGTGATCGCGGCGGGAGTCGGCCAATCGACGGACAGTCCGGTGCGAATCGCATCACGAGTCCGAAACGGCAGGATCCGGCCGTTGACGCCCGCTTGGGAAACACCGGTCGCCTGTTTGCCCGATACGCCGACATGCAACAGCCCTTCACCTTCATTCACATACCACAACAAGCGGGTCAAACGGCCGACCACCGAATAGTCTCCATCGCCGGTGTTGAAAGCGAAGACGCTGTTGCAGGGCTTGTACAGGCCCAGCTGCCACATTCCTACGTCATCCTCCCCATAGGTATTGAAAGCCGAAACGCCAGGAACAAACCCGTTAAAGGCCCCGCCGTAAAATGTATCTTGGTTGTAGGAGCGTTCCATGAACGGCTGGAATCGACTGCTGACAAGGTGTTCGAAACCGACCGCTTCCTTCTGATTGCCGATCCGCAAATTGCCGATCAGCGGCAGCTCTTTGAACGTCCACCAGAGATCGGTCGGTGCCGTGACGCTCTCATCGAAGAAGCCCGGGTTTGTGGCCGACCCAGGCTGATTTCGGACGCGCACCGAGTTCACAAAGTCATACTCGGCGGCCCAATCGATCAGCTCGTACATCGTGCCATCAATCCGCAAGCGGGCGCGCCGAAAATCGATGCCGTCACCGTAGGGAGTGTTGATGTTACTGTTGACACTGCTGTCGACGCTGTACCAGCCGACATCCAACTGAGTTCGCCCGCCGACGTGCACTCTAAAGTCTTTGTTCTTGCTGCTAAGCTCCAATCCATTATTCCATTGGGCCGACATCGATAGATCGCTGCCGACGATTTGCCCTTCCTGCTTCCGCAGTTCGTCCTCCGCCTTCTTGCGAGCCTCTTGATCCTTGAAGTACTTTTCGATTGCAGCCTGGATGCGCGGATCGGACGGGTCGTCGAGCATCGCAGTGAACTCCTGTCGGTCGAATGCGTCGTCCGTGGCAGGCAGGCGGTTGACCGACCCCGATCGAAGTTCGAAGTTCTGCTGTTCGAGCTGTTCCAGTCGCTGGTGAATCCGCCACAACTCTTCCTGCTGTGACGGTTGCTGAGCCGGCATGCGTCCTGCGGCTACCAGGGGGAGCAGAAGGGCGAGAAAGACAATGGGGTGGCTACGCACGGTGCACCTCGAATAGGCAAGGAAAAATGGGAGGAAGCTTGGGTTGGAGTCGTTCCAGCTCCCGGGCAACTTGGCAGGCGGGATCTTTGCATCGTATCGGAGCCCCGTGTTCCGCGGATTAACACGATTTTACAACCTGAATGAAACTTCGTAGTTGTCAGTTAGATGCGGGAAAGGACAGACGTTTGTTCCGGTCGTACGGCCTGCAGAAGCGTCACAACCATCAAGGCCTGTCTGGCGGGCGGGATCGCTTGATCCGTCAGAGAGTGTTTTTTCCGGCAAATCGATCGAACAACGGCGAGGTCAAAAGCGTGGTCGCGATGGCCGTAATCACCAGCATGCTGAACAGACGCTGGTTGATAATGCCGCGTTCCAGTCCGAGGTTGATCAGGATCAGTTGCATCATGCCGCGCGCATTCATCAACGTTCCGATCCCCAGTGACTCGCGGTTCGACATGCCGGAGTAGCGGGCAGCGCACCAGCAGCAGACGCCTTTGCTTGCCATCGCGACGGCGAGAATTGCCAGGCAGCAGAGCCATTCCTGCGCGGAGTCGAGCAGTCCGAGGCGGGTATGCAGTCCGGAATAGGTAAAGAACAGCGGCAGCAGCAGCGTGACGGTCAAGGGTTGGATGCGCGCGGCCAACGTGCTGGCCACCGCTCCCCGCGGTACGACACTGCCAAATACAAACGCGCCGAAGACCGCATGCAGTCCGATCCGATCGCTGTACCAGGCAACGATCGCCAGCAGTGAGAGCACCGTGATCATCCCCGCTTCGCTCAAATCATCGCCACGCAATAGCAGGGGCCGCACTGCCCGCAGCATTGGTCGCAGGAGCAGTGTCGCCGCCGCGATCAAGGCGATTCCGCCACCGATCGTCACTGCCGCTTGCATCGGGTCCCGCTCCAGCAGTGCGATGAGAACCGCCAGCAGGCACCATGCCATCGCATCGTCGATTGCGCCCGCCCCGATCGCCACCGTTCCGAGTTTTGTCCCCAGCAATCCCTTGTGATGCAGGATACGCGCCAGCATCGGAAATGCCGTGATGCTCAGGCAGGCTCCCATGAACATCGCCGATTCCAACTCACCGACCCCCGGGCGCGTCAGGGACGGAAATTGAGCGACCACCCAGCCGCTGGCAGCGCCCAAAACAAACGGGCCCGCACAACCGGCTAGCGCCACGGCTGCCGTAGTTCTTCCGTGCAGCCGAAGCAGGTCCAGTCGGAATTCGAGCCCCACCACGAACATGTAGAGTGCCAGTCCCAACTGCGAAGCGGGATAAAGGTACGCCTGGGAGTCGCGCGTGGATTGCGTCGGATCCCAGGGAAAAAGCCTGTTCTGCAGATCCGGGGCAATCGCGCCCATCAATGAGGGACCGAGCAGCACGCCCGCCAGCATTTCCGCGACGACCTGCGGCTGCCCGAATCGAGCTGCCATCGCGCCGACAACGCGGCAGACGATCAAGATGACGGAGATCTGGAGCAGGAACTGCAGTGCCAATTGCGTGTTGGTCATCGGCGCGCCTCAGCTCCAGTGTCCCTGCGCACTCTCGTGAGGCCGCCGCGCATCGCGGAGTAGTTGACCGAGTGCCCTCAGCTTCCCTGCGGGAAGATGCCCGAGTTGTCGACGGTGGCATTCCTGAAGCGGGCCGGCGATCTCGTCGAGCAAGCGGATTCCCGCCGCCGCAATGCGGACCTCCACCACCCGACGATTACTCGCCAATCGATCGCGCTGGATCAGCTGCCTCGCCTCAAGTTTGTCGAGCAGTCGGGTGATATCGGGCGCACGCGAAACCAGCCGGTCCGCAAGCTGCAACGTCGGAATCGATTCCGGGTGCGCGGCACGCAGCAATCGCAGAGCGTTGTATTGCTGGGGTGTCAGGTCAAACTGCGCGAACAATTCGTCTTCCAGCACCCGCAGCCGATCGTAGGTCCGCCAGACATTCAGAAAGACCTCCTGCTCCAGGGAATCAAAGCGTGCTGCGGAGTTGGGGGGGCGACGGCGGGAGGACGGCATGCCCCGTAAGATAGTCCCGCTGGTAATGGTTGTCCAGACAACTGTCGCGACCCCACGCCGAAGCTCGCCCACGAAATAAAAATGACCTCTGCTTGCACCGCATCACGTGACCATCCTACGATCTAATCTGTTCCCCGTTCCCTGTTCCCCGTTCCCCGTTCCCCGTTCCCCGTTCCCCATTCCCCGTTCCCCATTCCCCCTTCCCCATTCCCCCCCATGTCACTCGATCGACGCCAATTCACCGGTCTCGCCGCTGCCGCCACCATGGTTGTCCCGCAAACCGGCGTGGCCGCGGAGCAACGAGCGCATCCTGGGCCGCTGTTTATCGCCACTTGGCCCTTCGGACTGGCCGCCTGCAAGCAGTCGCTGGCGACGCTGCAGAACGGCGAGGGAATGCTGGACGCTGTCGAACGAGGAATCCGGGTCACCGAAGCCGATCCGACCGTCGATTCGGTGGGCGTAGGCGGAGCCCCGAACTCCGCGGGAGTGGTGCAGTTGGACGCCTGCATTATGGATGGGCAGTCGCGGCGGGCGGGCAGTGTGGCCGGGCTGGAAGGTTACCCGCACCCGATTTCCGTGGCGCGGCGAGTCATGGAGCGGACAAAACATGTGATGTTGGTCGGCGCCGGCGCCGCTCAATTTGCCGCCGAGCAGGGATTTGCGACACAACAACTGCTGACCGATGCACAGCGGCAGCGTTGGCTGGAGTGGAAAGCCAAACAACCGTTGCCCAAGCCGGCGGCGAATCCGAATCACGATACGATCGCGCTGCTGGGGGCGGATGCCGAGGGGCGAATGGCGGGGGGGTGTTCGACGAGCGGACTGGCCTACAAGCTGCCCGGTCGCGTCGGCGACAGCCCGCTGATTGGCGGCGGACTTTATGTCGACGGCGACGTCGGCGCCGCGGGCGCGACCGGGATCGGCGAGAATATCCTGCGATATTGTGGCAGCTTCTTGATCGTGGAATTCATGCGATCGGGGCTGGATCCCACCGCGGCCTGCCGCAAGGCAGTCGAACGGATCATTCACGGTGAGCGCCGCCGCGCGGCGGAACTGAGCGTGAATTTCGTGGCGCTCGATCGCCAAGGCCGATACGGGGCGGCGGGAACCGATCAAGGCTTCCGCTATGCGGTTGTGACCAAGGATCGGGCGGAGATCGTGCAGCCGGTCCTCGTGGAATCCTGAACCGCAACGGCGTTCACTGCACTCGACCCGCTCAATCGCTGACGATCGGGCGCCGGGGCGAGTGGACCTGCGATTCGGCGTTGGACCGAGTTCTAGCTGCCACCGGCGATTTCGCGCAGGTACTGCCCGTATTCGTTGTTCGACGCGGCGGCGATCTCATGCAGCTGAGCCCGTGTGATGAATCCTTTGCGAAAGGCGATTTCTTCGAGACAGGCGATTTTCAGACCTTGCCGGGTCTCAATGGTCTCGATGAAATTGGCCGCATGCAAAAGTGATTCGTGCGTCCCGGTATCGAGCCAGGCAAAGCCTCGCCCAAGGGGTTCGACATGCAGCTGGCCGCGTCGAAGGTATTCACGGTTTACGTCGGTAATTTCCAGTTCGCCTCGGGCCGACGGCGTCAATCCTCGCGCAATTTCGACGACCTGGGAGTCGTAGAAGTAGAGCCCGGGAATGGCCAGGTTAGAGCGCGGGTGCACTGGTTTCTCTTCCAGCGAAATTACGCGACGCTGGTCGTCGATCTCGACAACGCCGTACCGCCGCGGGTCGCGCACGGTATATCCAAAGATCGTGGCTCCCGTGCGACGGCCCGTGATCCGCTCCAGGATCTGCTGCAGTCCGTGCCCGTAAAAGATGTTGTCTCCCAGGACCAAGGCCACGTTCCCGCCGTCGACGAAACGCTCCCCGATCGTGAACGCCTGCGCCAGGCCTTCCGGCCTCGCCTGCACGGCATATTGGATACGCAATCCGTACCGCGATCCGTCCTGGAACAACCGTTGGAAGTTGCCGATATCCTGGGGTGTGGAGATGATCAGGAAGTCCTGGATACCGGCCAGCATCAAGGTGGAGAGCGGATAGTAGACGAGCGGTTTGTTATAGACCGGCAGCAACTGTTTGCTGGTGGCCAGGGTCAGTGGATAGAGTCGCGTTCCGGAGCCGCCGGCCAGGACGATGCCTTTGCGAAAATGGGATTGTGCGCCTTCCATCATTGCCGTTCCATAGGTTAGGGGTGTGGAGGCACCGCGCGGCGGCGCCGCGCGTTACCGGTTGCCGAGTCCTTGCCGGTCGCGCTGGGATCGCCGGGACTCGACGGCGGCAACCCACGGTCGATTCTGGCGATACCACTGCACGGTTGATTGCAGACCGGCCGCGAATTCCATGGTTGGTTTCCAACCGAGTTCCCGTTCGATCTTGTCGGTGTCCATGGCGTATCGCCGGTCATGTCCGGGGCGATCCTCGACGAACTGGATCAAATCCCTTGCCTGAGGGTCGACCAGATCGCAGATCATCCGCACCACGCTCAGGTTCGTCAGTTCGCAATTGCCTCCCACATGATAGACCTCGCCAACTCTGCCCTGGTCGAGCACCAGTCGCAGCGCGGCGCAATGGTCCTCGACATGCAGCCAGTCGCGGACCTGCTGCCCGTCGCCGTAAACGGGAAGCGGGCGTCGGTCGAGCGTATTGAGAATCATCAGTGGCAGCAGCTTTTCGGGGAACTGGTACGGTCCGTAGTTATTCGAGCAGTTTGTGGTCAAGACCGGCAAGCCGTAGGTATGGTGATAGGCGCGGACGAAATGGTCGGAGGCGGCCTTGGAGGCGGAATAGGGCGAGTTGGGCGCGTAGGGCGACCGTTCGTGAAATCGCCCGCCGGGGCCGAGCGAGCCGTACACTTCGTCGGTGGACACGTGGAGAAATCGAAATTGATCGCGCGCGTCAGCCGGCTGTTTTCGCCAGTACTCCAGTGCGGCTTCCAGCAGCTCGAATGTGCCCAGGACATTGGTCCGCAGGAACGGGCGTGGCCCGTCAATCGATCGGTCCACATGGGACTCGGCCGCGAAATTGATGATCGCCTGGGGCTGAAACGCACTGAGCAGCCGATCGACGAGCGGCCGATCGCCGATATCTCCGAGGACGAAGTGGTAGCGCGGGTCGTTTTCAACCTCGGTCAGCGACTGCGGATTGCCCGCATAAGTCAACTTGTCCAGATTGACCAGGGCGTGGGGAGTGAGGCGGAGCCAGCCGCGGACAAAACAGCCGCCAATGAAGCCGGCGCCGCCCGTCACCAGGATCGTCCGCATTTCAACCTCCGAATTCGCCGTGACGATAGGCCGGGAAGTAATCGCTGCCGGGCGCGGGCCGTGCCGCGAAGAGTTGCGAATAGATCGCGCGATTCAGCACGCGGCCGCAGAGGAACGTGGAACGCGTCGCATTGGACCATCCGCGTTTGAAGAAGGCCAGCCCCGACGGTCCCGCGGCGAGGTCCGATCGCACCGGCTCGAGCTGGCCCCGGTTTGAGTTATCTCCCGTGTCCGGATCCTCAGTCACGTCGCGCAGTCCCGCGGCGCCGCCCAGATCGATCCACGCGACGCGATCCGTGAAATAGTCGATACCCGTCCAGTACAGCGCGTAGGCCGCGTTCAATGCATAACCCTCTTCACTCGATGCCATCAGATGGCTGTACGCTACATCCCCGGCATGATACCACAGCTGGATTGCCACCGTCCTGCATTGCGCCGTTGCGCGAAACGCCACCATTCCCGGAGCGGCGAGTTGATACTGGAAGGCCGTCGCCGAAAACGCCTGCATGCCGCGCAACCGGTGGCGCTCTATGAGCTGAGCGTACAACTGCTGCCATTCCCCCATTAACTCCCGCGGCTGTTGCACCGCATGCACTTCGACGGAGCGCATCGCGCGGCGGGCGTAATAGCGGTGATGGCGGTTCGCCGTACGTTCCGCGCCGGCTGGCCGCTCCACCATGTAGTGTGTCTTGAACGGTCGCGCCAGATCGGGGAATGCGTTCTGCAGCCATACGACCTGCTCTGGATCCAAGGGCAATGTCACCGCTGTAACGCTCGCCAACTCGCCCGCAGCCGACAGGTCGTCGATGTCGGCGGCCAGTCGCTGCCAGTCCTGGCAATCGAACAGCGGATAGCAGCCGCAGGCGTCGCTTCGGTCCGTACCCGGAATCGCACGCCGCAGCAGAAAACCCTGTGCTCGCGGCAATTCCAGCGGCCGGCCCCATTCTCGCCACGATTCCGCGTATTCCCTCGAGCGATAACCGATGGTCATGACAGTTCCTGTCGCACGATGCCGGCGATCGCACGCATCGTATCGGCATCAAGCCGCTGGTCGCACGGAATCGTCAGCTGGCAGGCCGCCAGTTCCCGGATCACTTCCGGGGATTGCGGCGGCGGATCGCCCAATCGCCAATGCACGGCGGCATAAATCTGCCGCTGGTGAAGCCGGCGTTGCAGCGGTTCTCGATCGGGGCAGAGCAGGGGAAACCCCAGCGGCACGACACCATCCGGGAGCCGCGGAAACAGAGCCCAGGCCGATAGTTGTTCGAGCAGGATCTCGTAATTGTGTCGCCGCCGGGCGGTGATCGAGGCAACGTCGATCGACTGCAGCAGCTCGATCGCCGCCGGACTCATGCCGAACGGACCGCAGGGCTGATCGCGCTCGACCTCCTGAAACAGGTCGAACCAGCTTCGATCCGAGTCTCCCGCGTCAAACAGGCTGCGGCGCTCGAAGGCCTCGATCGAGCGCCGTTGCCAGCGGGACGGCGGCGGCGCCGCAGGGACGCATTCTGGCAGGCCGTCGCGGATGACGTTCAAAATTCCACCGTCCGGGACGCCGACGAATTTGCGCGGACTGCGGACCAGAAAGTCCGCCAGGGAATCGGCCGGTCGCCGAAACAGCGCGCCGCAGGCGTCCTCCAGTATCAGCGCTCCCGACCGGCGGCAGCGATCGAGGAACTCGCAGCCGATCGGGAACCCGAAGTAATCGATAACCACGACCAGATCGTCGGGCGCCACGCGTTGAGCCACTTCGTTATCGGGAAGCAGCGCGCGCGTTACGGGATAGTGCTCGACCGCTGTGTGCCTCAGATCGGCAATCGCCGCGCGCAAACTGCTGCAAGCGTAATTCGGCAGCCAGATGCGGCGCGGCAAGACGCGGAGGGCAATTTCCCGAATCGCCGAACGGCCGTTCACCCAGAGCGACGCGCGTTCGCCGAGCAGTCCTTCCAGGCCGCGGGAAACCGTCGCGGCTCGTTCGCGGCCGAACATGCCGCCGACAAAGAGCTCCGTCGTCGAACTCATGAGCGGCACACCAGGAACAGGCTGGCGCACAACGTCGGATACTCCTTGCCCAGCTCGTAACAGGCCTCCATATACTGCGCGGAGAGGAATTCACCGCCCATCAGCGCGTCGAACTGGAAGTTTGCCAGCGGCTTGAGGAAGATCCCGCCGGAGTGCTCGACAGTGAGCCCCGCGTCGCGCGCATCGCGCAGCAGAGTGTCCGGCAGGTATACCCGTCGATGGCCGCCGCGAACATCAGCGGGAGAAAAATCGGTGAGCTGCCGCAGCGCGCCCATTCTCACCGCCAGCTGGCGCGAAAGCGCATTTCCGTTAGGGACAACCAGAAACATCCGACCGGACGGTGCCAGCCAACGTCGCGCCGCGCGCAGAACGCTGACCGGATCGATCAGGTGCTCCAGCACATGCATCAGGAAGATGGAGTCATAGCCGCCATCGACCTCGCCCTCGAAGGTCTCGAACAGCGACTGATGAAACGAGAGCTGGCAATCGTGATCGGAACCGACCCGTTTCTTCGCTGCGTCCAGGAACGAGGCGGCTGCGTCGACAACCGCGACACGGTGAAAGCGACGCGCCAGCAGGCTCGTGAACTCACCGTACAGGCAGCCCAGCTCCAGGGCATGTTGGCCGGTCATCCATGGTTCCAGCGTCCGCCACATCCAGTGCCGCATCGCCCGATCGAAACGGGAATCGTCGTATTCGGCGACCAGCGAGTTCAACTGCCGGAATTCTTCGAGCAGTTCCTGACGCGATGTCGAATCCGTAATACTCGTTGAACTGCTCATCGGCCATACTCCTATCCTTGGTCGGCCCGATAAAATCGATGTTCCGGTGGCTGATACCATTCATCCAGGTTGGCCGGAACGCGTGAATTGAACCCCAGAATCTGTCGCAGATGCTCATCCAGCTCGGCGGCATAGTCTGACGGCAGGTACCGTGGGTAATCGAGCTGGGGCTTCACGAGCGGACGCGACCAGGTCAGCGTCAGCGCGCGACGGGATGTCGACGACCGATTAATGCCGGCCGAATGCCATACGTTGGAATCAAACAGCACGATGTCGCCAGCTCTGCCAAGAAAGCGATCGGCATAGCGCAGGAAGAATTCGTCCGACGGGCGCTCGGAAATATGATGCGATCCGGTCAGGACCAGCGTGGCGCCATTCTGTTCGGTGAAGTCATCGAGCATCACCAGCATATTCACCATCAGCGGCGGTCCGCGAAAATAGGTGCGAATATCGCGGTGCACGCGATTCACGTAGGCGGCATTTCCCGGCCAGTTCAGCACCGCACCGTAGGAATTGAGAATGTACGGACCGCCCAGAAAGGCCCGCAGCGGTTCGTGCAACGGTCGCAGTCCGAGGAACTCGTCCAGGCTGTCACGGTTGCCGAGCAGGTGGTGGGCGGTTCCTTCCGTGCCGGCGTCGATCCCCTTGGCGATCCGCAGACGCCGGCACCGTTCGTAAGCCGACTCGACATCCAGCCCCAGTTTCCGCGTGAACTCGGCCGATAATACTTCGGGGAAGTGCGCCCAGCCGCGGATCTGCATCAGGATCAGGAAATCGGCGATCGTCATGCAGTGCCTCCGTGCCTGCCCGTATCGAGATCCTCCCGGAGCCGATCGAACTGCTCGCGCTTGCCCAGGCTGGCAAATTTCCCCAGATTGTCCCGGCGACCAGGGAAGTGTGTCAAGGCGGACTTCGACGCCGCGACCGATTGTCGGCGCCGGCCGACGCTAGCAGTAGGCGGTGATTCGCAGCGCGGGCCGACCGTAATGTGGCCGAGTCGCTCCGCGACTCGGCGTCGAGTTGCGGAGCAGCTCGACTACAAAATCGAGTCCGTAAGTGGCCGAGCCGCTCCGCGACTCGGCGTCGAGTTGCGGAGCAACTCGACTACAAAATTGAGTCCGTAATGTGGCCGAGCCGCTCCGCGACTCGGGGTCGAGTTGCGGAGCAACTCGACTACAAAATTAAGTCCGTAATGTGGCCGAGTCGCTCCGCGACTCGGCGTCGAGTTGCGGAGCAACTCGACTACAAAATCGAGTCGCGGAGCGACTCGACCACAAAAATCGTATCGCAAAATCGTAAAACAACGCGACAACGGGTGTAGAGCGGGTGCGCGTCAGGGAAAGGAGTCCCCTAGCATGTCCATTCCAGGCGACCAGCGTATCGATCCGATCAGCGGAGCCACCGGCAATACCGCGGTTCCCGACGCCCTGCGGCGACTGGCACTTTTCGGCGGGCGGCCGGCGTTTCCCCAGCCCCTGCATGTCGGTTCGCCGAACATCGGTGACCCGAACCGGATCTTCGATCGTATTCGCTCCTCGATCGACCGCCGCTGGCTCACCAATCACGGTCCGCTGGTCGCCGAATTCGAGCAGGCGGTCGCTCGGCGATGCCAGGTACGCAACTGCATCGCGACCTGCAATGCGACGATCGCGCTGGAAGTTCTCTACCGCGCTCTCGGACTGCGCGGGGAAGTCATCCTTCCGTCGTTTACGTTTGTGGCCACGGCGCACGCATTGGAATGGCAGCGCATCACGCCAGTCTTTGCGGACATTGAACCGGGAGCGTTCCATCTCGCGCCCGAGGATGTGGTGCGCCGAATCACAGCCAGGACGTCGGCCATCGTGGGGGTCCATCTCTGGGGACACCCTTGCGACATCGATCGCCTTCAGGAAATCGCCGACGCCTACGAGGTCCCGTTATTGTTTGACGCCAGCCACGCTTTCGGCTGCAGCTATCGACAGCGGCCGATCGGTGGTTTCGGGACCGCGGAGGTATTCAGCTTCCACGCCACAAAGTTCATTAATGCGCTGGAGGGCGGCGCGATCTGCACCAACGACGACTCGTTGGCGGAGCGTTGCCGGCGGATGATCAATTTCGGATTTGCGGGACCCGATCTGGTGGTCAGCGAGGGGACCAATGGCAAGATGAACGAGTGGTCGGCCGCCATGGGGCTCACATCGCTGGAGTCCATGTCGGAGATTGTTGACCGCAATCGGGCTAATTTCACAGCCTATCAGAGTGGGCTGGAGCGGCTCCCCGGCCTGCGGCTGCTGACGCCCGATCCACGGCAGCGCCACAATTTCCAATACGTGATCGTCGAAGTCGACGCCCGCCAGCTGCAACTCGACCGCGACACGCTGGCCCGCCTGCTCACCGCCGAGGGGATTCTGGCGCGCCGATATTTTACGCCGGGCTGCCACCGCATGGAGCCGTACCGATCGCGCTCGACGACGGACGGTTCGCTTCCGTTCACCGAACAGGCCGCGCGCAGTACGCTGGCGCTGCCCACGGGGACGGCGATGGATGTCGCGCAGATTGCCAGGATCTGCGAGCTTGTGGCGTTCATCGCTGCGCACGGTAAAGAGATCCGCACTCATCTTCCCAGTCCGCCGCACGCGTTTCCCAAGGCCCCGTTGGCGCTTCCCGCCCACGGCGTTTCCATCTCGGCTTCGCCGAGCACCGTGGTTCGCTGAGGCAATCCGCGGCATGTCGGTCCGATCAGGAGAACTCTTTCTTGTTGGAAGTGAGCAGGATGATCGTGGTAACGGCCAGGGGGAAGTTGATCAGGCAGAGGCAGCAGTGGGTGGGCATCAGGCAGGCGATGGCGCAGATCATCGAGAAGGTCCAAGTGCGACGCCGAATGATCTGGACGCCGCCGAGCAGCGACAGGACGGCGGCGGCCAGCGCCGCGGCTGCAACCACACTCAGGAACAGCTTGACGACGGTCTCCAGTCGCTCGGGGGGCACTTGTGCCCCGGCTGCCTGCCGCGTTATTTCCTGCTGAATCTGCGATTGACCTGCCGGCGAAAGAACAAATGCGATCTGGATGGCGACGGCCACCACGCCCAGGATGCCGTAGACAGTCATGATGATCGCGGCGGTCGTCAAAGCCGGACTCCGGCCCGCCGGCGCCTCCAGGCGTCGTTCATGACCATAAAACGTCCGGTAGGGATCGGGGCTCGTGGTGCTGGTCGATTCGGCGCGAGGGCTGAACGGAACGGCCGGGTCCGATTTCGCGGCTGCCCCGATGCCATCGGGTATCCCAATGCCCTTGGCTGCCGAGTTCGCGGCCGAAGTGGTTTCCGCCAGCGGCGGTACCGCTCCCGGAATCACCATCAACGCGGCGCAGAACGGGCATTTCGCCTGCCGACCCTGTGTTCCCTCCGGCACTTCGATTTTTTTCCCACAGCGCACACAGTCGAATTGATATCCCATCGGTTGCTCTCGAAATAGCGCGGTTGTTGTGCGACGCCGGCTCCCAGGCCAACCGTCAAAGTTGGCGGCGGTCACCCCGCAGCGCCTCGTGCAGGCGTTGGCTCCACTGCGGTTCGCCTTCCAGGAAGCGTACGTCAATCTTCAGGGCTCGGACCGGCACGGCCGGATCGACGATCAACTCTCGCAATTTGACCAGGTCTTTGACGGTGCAAACCAGCCAGTCGACGTCGTTTCGGCTCCGTGCCCACTGCATGATCGCCTGGGCATCCGCGGGCGAATAGTGGTGATGGTCGGGGAATTCCCTGATTGCGACCGGTTCGCAGCCGGCGCGGCGTAACGTTTCCACAAAGGCGATTGGATTGCCGATCCCGCAAACGACGGCGACGCGCCGCGGGGCGCCTGCGGTTGTTGCGGCTGCTGCTGTGGCTGCTGCTGCGACCGGCTCCTGGCGCCCGTCCAGGGTGATCCAGCTTGCCGGAGCGTGGGAGATTTCGGCCCAATCGGCTTCAGGAGCAATCTGCCGGACCTGCTGGCGTATTGCCGCCCGAACTTCGTCGCTCACCAGGTCCGCGCGGCTCAATCCCACCATCTGCGCGCGGCGCAGGCCGCCGATCGCTTCGCGCAAGGTGCCGCGAGGCAGCAGGTGGCCGTAGCCGAAAGGGCGGAGTGCGTCGAGCAGGACAATATCCAGGTCTCGAAAGAGCCGCCGATGTTGAAATCCGTCGTCGAGTACCACGCAGTCGGCCTGATGATCGGCGACCGCGGCACGCGCCGCGCCGACCCGGTCGGCGGCAGCGACCTGGGCGACCTGCGGCAGGATCAACCGCATTTCCATCGCTTCGTCGTTCATCCCGCCGCGAGCTCCGTAACCGCGACTGACAATCGCCGGCCGATGTCCCGATTCCAATAACCGCTCGCAGAGCCAGCGCACCAGCGGCGATTTGCCGGTTCCTCCCGCGGTGAGGTTTCCGACGCTGATGACGGGGCAGCCGGCGCGTTGCGCGAGTTCGGGACGGCGATCGAAACGTCGATTTCGGGCAGCCGCGATCCAGCCGTAGGGAATCTCCGCGATTCGCAACAGGGCTCGCAGAGCACGGGCCTGCCAATCCTGGCGCCGACCTCCAAGCAACCGTTCGATCGCGCCGGGGGTCACGGTTCAGACATGCTTCAGCTTCTGGCAGATCGCCTCCGCCATCTCCCGCGTGCCCACGGCACTGGGATCATTGCGATCCGGCTTCATGTCGTAAGTAACGTGCTTGCCTTCTTCGATCACGGCAGAGACCGCTCGCTCCAAGCGTCCCGCGGCGTCACTCTCACCGAGATGCTTGAGCATCAACATTCCCGACAGGATCAGCGCCGTGGGGTTGACCTTATTCAACCCTTTGTATTTGGGCGCGCTACCATGCGTTGCCTCGAAGACCGCTCCGTTCGGCCCGATGTTCGCGCCTGGGGCCACACCCAGTCCTCCGACCAGTCCCGCGGCCAGGTCGCTGAGGATGTCGCCGTAGAGGTTGGGAAGTACCAGGACATCGTACGACTCGGGAGTCTGCACCAACTGCATGCACATGTTGTCGACAATCCGGTCGTCGAATTGAATGTCGGCGAACTCCTTGGCGACCCGTTGCGCCGTCGCCAGGTACAGCCCGTCGGTATGCTTCATGATATTGGCCTTGTGCACCGCGGTGACTTTGCGGCGGCCGTTCTTTCGCGCGTATTCGAAGGCGCATCGCACAATGCGCTCCGTGCCCGATACGCTGATCGGCTTGATCGAAACTCCCGTCTCGCTGCCCTGGGTCTTGATCTTCTTGTCCGAGGGCAGTCCGTTGATGAACTGGATCAGCTGGGTCGTTTCCGGTTTCCCCATCTCGAATTCGACGCCGGCGTAGAGATCCTCCGTGTTCTCGCGCACGATGACCAGGTCGATGCCCAGTTTGCTGAAATAGCTGCGGACTCCCTTATAGGTCTTGCAGGGCCGGATGCAGGAAAAGAGGCCGAGCTCCTGTCTCAAGTGGACATTGATGCTGCGGAATCCGGTACCCACGGGGGTGGTAATCGGCGCTTTGAGGGCGCAGCGAGTGCGGCGGACGCTTTGCATCACGCCGTCGGGGAGCGGCGTGCCGATTCGCGCCATCACATCGACGCCCGCCTCCTGAACATCCCAGTTGATTTTCACGCCGGTGGCGTCAATGCATCGCCGGGCCGCTTCGGAAAGTTCCGGGCCGGTACCATCCCCAGTGATCAGCGTTACATCGTATGCCATCGGTCGTAGCCTCCAACTGTCTAACGGTCTAAGGGTGATCGGCCATTTTGAGCGGCGCGGCCGCGCGGGCTGCGACAGCGCGAGAAACTAACACTTTCCCGCGCGCGGGTCAACGACCCCGGGGGCAGGGTCCGGCGAGCGGCATCGACCGTCAGCGGACCAGCGAATCAAAGGGTCGGTCCAATCGGCCAGGGAACGAATTCCTCGTCCCCGATACCAAGTTGCTCGCTCTTCGATTTCTTGCCGCTGGCGACCGCCAGGATTTCCTCGAAAATCTGTTGGCCCACTTCGCGAACCGAATGGCCATGCAGTACCTCGCCGGCATTGATGTCCATGTCGTCCACCATCCGCTGATACATCGGTGTGTTGGACGCCACCTTGATCGTCGGGACCGGTTTGCAGGCGTAGCAGCTTCCCCGGCCGGTCGTAAAAACGACGACATTGGCACCACCAGCGATAATGCCGGTGACACTCACCGGATCAAACCCGGGAGTGTCCATCACCACGAATCCCCGGGACTGGCAAGGCTCCGCGTACTGCAGTACATCCACCAGTTTGGTGCTGCCGGCCTTGGCGACAGCGCCCAGCGATTTTTCCGCGATGGTCGTCAGGCCGCCTTCCTTGTTGCCGACAGACGGATTGTTGTCGATGTCGGCACCGAAGGTCTTCGTGTACCACAACCACCAATCGATGCGCTCCAGCAGCTTGTCGGCAACCGCTTTGGTCACCGCGCGGCGCGTCAGCAGATGTTCCGCGCCGTAAATCTCAGTCGTCTCACCAAGAATCGTGCTGCCGCCGCAGGCGACAATCAGGTCCGAAGCGACACCAAGCGCCGGATTGCAGGTCACCCCCGAGTTCCCGTCGGAGCCGCCGCAGTTGGTGCCCAAGACGATTTCGCTGGCCGGAATCGGAACGCGTCGCACGTCGTTGACCTGCGGCAGCATTTCCGCCAACTGGCGGATGGCGGCTTCCACCGTCTTCCGCGTTCCGCCCAGGTCCTGCATCGAAAAGACTGGCGGGCCCGATGCGCCGCTGGCGCCAATCTGGACCAGTTTCTGTTCCTTGAGGAAATGCCCCATGGCACCCTGCTCGCAGCCGAGACCGATCAGCAGGTAACCGCCGATGTTCGGATGTCGAGCCATCCCGCCCATGACGCGGTTCAGTACCTGGTGGTGCAGGCCACCAAACTGCATGCCGCAACCGCTCTCGTGCGTGAAGGCGACCACACCGTCAATGTTGGGATACTGGGTCAGCAGCGAGGCGTCGAAATGCCGTGCGGCGAGCCGCGCCACCGAAGCGGAGCAATTCACGGTGGAAATGACCGCCAGGTAGTTGCGCGTGCCGGCGCCGCCGTTCGCCCGGCGATAGCCCTGAAAAGTGCGGCCGGTTATCGGCGACGGATCGGCAGGAATTTCCGTGGCGCTGGCCGGGTCACGGACGAAATCGCCGTTAACTAGATTGTGTGAATGGACCCAATCGCCAGGTTGTACCGGTTGTGTCGTGAATCC
>Ga0233425_10001347_pt1 | contig 56061 bp, 47 predicted proteins | sample Watercolumn_Towu_2_FD_181712 | JGI IMG/M metagenome (GOLD analysis project Ga0233425, IMG submission 181712) | Freshwater microbial communities from Lake Towuti, South Sulawesi, Indonesia - Watercolumn_Towuti2014_140_MG | ecosystem: Environmental > Aquatic > Freshwater > Lake | place... | reverse complement strand
TCCCTCGTTCCCTGTTCCCTGTTCCCCGTTCCCCGTTCCCCGTTCCCTGTTCCCCGTTCCCCGTTCCCCGTTCCCCGTTCCCCGTTCCCCGTTCCCCGCAAATCCTTTAAGCGCACAAAAAAAACCCGCAGGCAAAGTTTGCCTGCGGGCCAGGGAGGGAAGGGCGGGAGTGCCGGGGCGGGATCCGACTTTCCGCTTCTCGGGTATGCGGAAAGCGTGGCACTCCGCACCTTAGTTGATCTTCGCCATACGGGCGTAAGCTCGGTCCAGACCGCGTCGCAGGGTCCACGATCGTTCCGTGGGGCAGTGCGTGTTTTCGGCGTGCGTCATCACCTGTTTCATGCTGGAGACGAGGTCGTTTGGCAGTTCGTCCGAGTAGTCCATCATCTCTCGCATGGTCTTCGTGTACAGGTCTGCACACGCTTCGTGGTGGCCGGCATTGAATGTTTTGGTACCTTTCGCGACCACTTGTTCGATCATCTTCCGCATCTCATGGGCACTTACCTTCTTCTTTTCCGGCGGCAGGATCACGCTGTCGATGACATGGATCACGCCGTTGGACGCGTTGATATCCGTGGCGACCAGGTTCGCATCGTTGACTTTGGCTTTGCCACCGGTAACCGAAATCTTGACCGTATCACCTTGCAGGGTTTCCGCCTTCTGAGCGGCCACGGCCTGCTCGGAGAAGACGCGACCGGACACGACGTGATATTTCAGAATGGCAACCAGCTTGGCTTTGTTCTCCGGCTTCAGCAGTGACTCCACGGTACCTGCGGGAAGTTTCGCGAAGGCCTCGTCGGTGGGAGCGAAGACCGTGAGTGGCCCCTTGCCGGCGAGAGCTTCGGCGAGTCCAGCGGCCTGAGCTGCAGCCAGCAAGGTTTTGAACGAGCCGGCATTAGTGGCGACGGTTACGATATTGTCGTTCACCGGCAGAATTACGCTGTCGATAACGTGGATGATCCCGTTCGAGCATTCGATATCGGTCTTCACCACCTTGGCCTTATCTACCGAAACCGAACCGTTCTCAACGCTGATACTGACGCGCTGGCCATTCAGTGTCGGGGCACCCTTCAAGCCGACGACTGTTTTCGCGGGGGTGGATCCGGCCACGACGTGGTACTTCAAGATGGCAATAAGCTGCTCTTTGTTTTCCGGCTTCAGCAACGTCTCGACGGTTCCGGCCGGCAGTTTTTCGAAAGCTTCGTCGGTCGGTGCGAACACGGTAAACGGACCTGCGCCTTTCAGGGCGTCGACCAGTTCAGCGGCCCCCAATGCGGCGGCCAATGTCTTGAAGGAACCGGCTGCCACCGCCGTTTCGACAATACTCTTCTTCTCCGCGGCTGGCGAAACAGCAGTCACCAGTAGCAGAATCGATGCGGCGAGAGCCGCCATCAGTCGTTGCATGGACGTCTTCATCTTCAAACTCCTTGAAAAGCCATTAGAGGATTGGCCGGTAGACTCACCGGCAAATTCGCAAAAGGGGCGGGACACCGCGAATTCCCTTGTCGAGAACACTCTAGCGCGATGCAAGTTGCTGCCAACTGTTAACCAGGAAAAAATGTTGCATGTCAAACTTTATACGGCCAAACCGCGACGGAACCGTGTTTCCCAATCGCTTGCACGCTGTCACTTGCTGCGCGCGTCCGAGTGCGGTACGTTAGGGTCCGCGATCCGTGCAAGTCCCGGCCAACGTTGCCCCAAGCCAATCTGTGGTTTGCGTGGGATGCTGGTTTGCGTCGTGGTTCGCCGGGATGTTTGGGAACGGGGTACATCGCATGAAACGCACGGGGTGGATAGCTGCTGCACTGGTCGCTACGGGCCTGTTTGCAGGTTGCAATTCGAGTCGATCGCCGGTCAACAATGCGCCGAAGGTCGACCAGAGCGGCAAGAACGGAGTGGCGGGAGCCTCCGGCGGCGCCTCGGACGTCGATCCGATGCCACCGACGTCGCCCGAGGCCGACCGTCCGGAAAACTTGGCGCCGCTGGCTCCCGCGATGGAGCCGCTCGACGGATATGTACTGATCGCCCCACTGCGATCGCTCGAGACTTACTTACTGAACAACGACAAGCAGGTCGTGCACCGCTGGAAGAGCGATTATCCACCCGGTGCATCGGTATATCTTTTGAAGAATGGCGACCTGCTGCGTTGTGCGCGCAATCCCGACTACAAGAGTTTTCAGGCGGGCGGCGTCGGAGGAATCGTCGAACGGTTCAGTTGGGACGGCGAATTGCTCTGGTCGTTCCGGTACGCAAGCGACAACTATTGCAGTCATCACGATATCGCACCCCTTCCGAACGGAAATCTGCTGATGATCTCCTGGGAGCGCAAGTCGAAGGAAGAAGCGATCGCGCAGGGCCGCGACCCGAAGCTGCTGAAAGATGACCTCTGGCCCGACTATCTGATCGAAGTCCAGCCGGAGGGCAGCCAGGGCGGGAAAATTGTCTGGGAATGGCACATGTGGGATCACCTCGTCCAGGACTTCGATCGAGAGAAGCCGAACTTCGGCGTGATCTATGAACATCCCGAACTGATTGACTTAAATAATACCGGCTCGACGCCCCCCGCGACGCCGGAGGAACTCCGCAAGCTGCGGGCGGTCGGTTACGCCGGTGGTGGTGACGATGCGCAGCAAGGAGGAAATCGGCAGCGAGCCGATTGGATGCACACCAATGCGATCAACTACAACCCGGAGCTCGATCAGATTGCATTAAGCGCCAAGAACTTCAGCGAGCTCTGGATCATCGACCATTCCACCACGATGCAGGAAGCCGCCGGGCATCGCGGCGGCAAACGGGGCAAAGGTGGCGATCTGCTCTACCGCTGGGGCAACCCCTGGTCATACAAATCGGGCACGATCGAAGATAAGAAACTGTTTGACCAGCATGACGTACGATGGATTCCAAAAGGACTGCCGGGCGCGGGCCGGTTGACCATGTTCAACAATGGCCAGGGTCGGGAATTCAGCTCCGTTGTCGAAATCGCACCTCCGCTCGATCGGAACGGCGATTACGTTCTCGGCGACGACGGTCGCTTCGGACCGCAGGAGATTACCTGGGAGTATACCGCGGAGAACAAAAAGGAGTTCTATTCCAGCTTTATATCCGGGGCGACGCGGCTTCCCAACGGCAATACGATGATCTGCGAGGGAGCCACGGGGCGGTTCTTTGAAGTGAACGCGCGCGGCGAAACGCAGTGGCAGCTCGTCAATCCGTATGGTGGTGAATTGGACATGGACGGTCATCCGAACGATGTCCAGCAGGAAGCTCGCAAGCAGCTGAGCGGCGAAAGGCGGCCCTTCGTCAACAACAATGCGCTGTTTCGCGCTACCAAGTACGGATTGGACTATCCTGGCTTCCAGGGGCGCTCCTTGGAGCCGTTGACGGAACAACCGGTACCGTTCAGCCAGCTCGTCAACGAGGCCGTGGAAAAACTGAAAGCGGAGGAAGCCAGCAAGCCGGCGACCGAAGACAAGCCGGGCGAGGAATCGTGACAGGTCGAGCGGCCACCGGCGATCAACGACGAGCGTGAGCTGGCCGCACCCCGATAGCGCAAATGACTTGAAGCTATTCCTATGTCGCCTAAGAGGATCACCACGTGCCCCGCGTCCTGCCGCTTGGCGGCCGATGGTTGTCGCTAGAACCTACCGTTATCGTTTCGGGGCTTCCTCGCTCCGGAACCTCGATGATGATGCAGGTGCTCGCCGCCGGCGGCCTGCCCGTTCTCTCGGACGGAATTCGTACCGCGGACCAAGACAATCCGCGAGGTTACTTTGAGCTGGAAGCCGTCAAACGCACAAAGCAGGATCCGGGCTGGCTGATCGGTTCGGAAGGCAAGGTCGTGAAGATGATCTACGCGCTGCTGACTGATTTGCCGACCGATCGACCCTATCGAGTGATCATGATGCGCCGCAAGACGGAAACCGTGTTGAATTCGCAGGCCGCGATGCTCGAACGCTTGGGCCAGCGAGGCGCTGAACTGCCGGCCGAGAAACTTGCCAGCATTTACGAACAGCAATTGCAGCAAGTGGAAGATTATATGCGGCGCCATTCCTGCTTCGATTTCATCGAAGTCTGGTACGGGGCGGTCGTTAATTACCCGCGAACCCAACTGGAGGCGATCAATCGATTCCTGTCCGGTGAACTCGATCTGGATGCGATGATCGCCGCCGTCGATCCCTCGCTGCGCCGCAATTGACTTCCTGTGATCCCCCAACCCGATCCGGCATCGAGCTGATTCCCAAAAACGATGTTGACCTTCTTGCTGAAGCAATGCGACGACCTGACATCCCTGGCCTATATCGGTCCAGGCGCCGGCATCGCACTGGTAGGATCATTCCTGGCCGTGTTGAGCGCGATTCTGTCGGCGCTGCTGGTGATCATATCCTGGCCGATCCGCCGCATCTGGTACGGGCTGCGCGGGAACCGGGCGCGAGGCCGCGCGAAAACGCGGCGTGTCGTGATCATCGGCCTGGACGGGCTGGAACCGAAGTTGACCGAACGATTCCTGGAGCAAGGCCTGTTGCCGAATCTGGCTCTGCTGCGCGAACAGGGCTGTTACCAGCGGCTGGGCACTTCCTGGCCCCCGTTGTCCCCGGTGGCCTGGTCGAGTTTCGCCACCGGCAGCAACCCAGGCAAACATAACATTTTCGATTTCATCTCCCGCGATCCGATCAGTTACCAACCCACCATGTCGTCGGTGCGAATCCGCGGGCCTCGCCACAGCTGGAAGCTGGGAAAATTCGTCATCCCGCTGTCGAAGCCGGAAATCACCGGGCTGCGCAAGAGCAAGCCGTTCTGGACGGTATTAGGTGAGTCGCGCATTTCCAGCGCCGTGTTACGCGTGCCGATCACTTTTCCCCCGGATCGGTTTTCCGGCATCCAGCTGGCGGCGATGTGTGTTCCGGATCTGCTCGGGTCACAAGGCACGTTTTCCTATTATTCGGAACAGGGCGAGGAAGGCGCGACGCACGAAAGTGATGCCGGCGGGCGCCGGATCGTGGTGCAGCGACGGGGACGCGAAGTGCATTCCTGTCTGAAAGGCCCCGCCAATTCCCTGCGCAGCGACGAAGCGGAATTGCAGATCCCGTTTGTCGTCGCGCCGGGCAAGGGGCAACGGCCCGCCACCATCCGCCTGCAGCAGCAAACGATCGAATTGCCCGTCGGCGAATATTCGCCGTGGGTTCGGCTGGCATTCTCGGCCGCACCAGGCGTCAAAGTCTATGGAATCTGCCGATTCTATCTCAAGCAGTTCGACGACAGCTTTGAGATGTACTGCAGCAGTATCCAGATTGACCCCGACAAACCGGTAATGCCCATTTCGCATCCGACGGTGTACTCGAGCTACCTGGCGCGCCAGCAAGGTCCGTTCGCGACCCTGGGGCTGGCCGAGGATACCTGGTCGCTGTCGGAAGGACTCATGGACGAGGACGCCTTCTTGCGCCAGGCGTACGATATTCATGACGAGCGGCAAACGATGTTCTTTGACGCCCTGAAGAAGATCCGCCGCGGCATGGTGGTCTGTGTCTTTGATGGACCGGATCGCATCCAACATATGTTCTGGCGGTTTCTCGAAGAGCGGCATCCGGCGTTGCGGGATCGGGCAAACACGCACGCCGATGTGATCCGCGATATGTATCGGAAAATGGACGATCTGGTCGGGCGCACGATGCGGCAGATAGGCCCCGACACGACACTGATCGTGATGAGCGACCATGGCTTCACGTCGTTTCGTCGCGGCGTGGACTTGAACGCCTGGCTGCGGGACCATGGCTACCTGCAGTTGAAAAATGGTGCCAAATCGTCGCAGCGAATCTACCTCAACGAGGTCGACTGGAGCCGTACTCGCGCCTATGCGATCGGGCTGGCCGGCATTTTCATCAATGAGGCCGGACGCGAATCGCAAGGGATCGTCCCAGCGGGCGCAGTGAAAAGGCAGTTAGTCGAGGAGATCGCCGAGAGGCTCAGCGGATTCACTGACCCGGAATCGGGTGACGCTGCCATTCGCGAAGCGCTGCCAAGGGAACGAGTTTACTCGGGGCCCTATCTCGAGTCCGCGCCTGACGTCATCGTCGGTTACACGCATGGCTACCGCGTCTCCTGGGACGCGGCTGTGGGAAAAACCGGAGCCGAAATTTTTTCTGATAACAAGAAGGCCTGGAGCGGAGATCATTGTATCCATCCGGACCTGGTGCCCGGCGTGCTGTTTTCGAGCTGCGCGCTCGACCCCGAGCGATCGGCTCGGATCGTCGATATCGCGCCCACGGTGCTCGAATTGCTGGGTGTCGATCGGCCCCCGTACATGGATGGGAGTTCCTTGCTATGACCGCTGCAGATCGCCGCGCGATGCGCTCGGCAACCGACCCGGGATCGGGACCACCTTGCAGCTTGCTCCCAAAAACGGCGCGATTCCCTTCGCTGATGCTGGCGCTGTTTCTCACCTTAGTTCTGGCGGGGTGCGGCGGGCCGGACCCGCGACCGCCGCGCGTGCTGGTACTCGGCATGGACGGAATGGATCCACAGCTTCTGCAGCGATACATGGACGAGGGCAAACTGCCCCATTTCCGCAAGCTGGCCGATTCCGGCGGATTCAAACCGCTGGTGACCAGCATGCCGCCGCAGAGCCCGGTGGCCTGGTCGAATGTGATCAGTGGCTGCGATCCGGGGACGCACGAGATTTACGATTTCATTCATCGAAACCCGAATCCGACGGAGCCGGCGTTGGCGATCGAACCGTATTTGTCGACGAGTTCGATTGAAGCCGCATCGACGCATCGTGAACTGTCGTTCGGCGATTGGCGGATCCCCCTCAGTTCCGACAATGTCGTTCTGCGGCGCGAGGGGCCGGCATTCTGGGATTTCCTCAATGAGCGAGGTATTGATGCCACGATCTACCGAATGCCGGCCAATTATCCGGCCAGCCATGAACATGGCCGCGGTCACCTGCAGAGCCTGACAGGCATGGGCACTCCGGATCTGCTGGGATCCTACGGTGAGTTCACGCTGTTTTCCGCGATCGCGCCGGCGGAGGGGCGAATCGGTTCGGGCGGCAGCATCCTGCCGTTGCGGGCGATCCGGAATCAAGCGGAAGTGGAATTGCTCGGACCAGCGAACTTCCTGCGAAAGCCCGGCGCCGACGGAACCGCTCCGCGCCTGAGCGCTCGCCTCCGCATTGTTCGCGACGCCGACCATGATCTGGTCAAAATCGCGATCGGTGACAACGTGCATATCCTGAAGACGGGCGAATGGAGCGAATGGACTCCGGTGGTTTTTGAAACCGGTATCCCCGGCTCCACGGCGCTGGCGGTTTTGCAGGCACCGACATCGATCAGTGGAATGGTGCGATTCTACGTGAAGGAAGTGCGCCCGGTGCTCGAAATCTTCGTCACACCGATCAATGTCGATCCGCTGTCCCCTGCCGTCGCGATCAGCGAGCCGCCGGAGTTCGCCGTGGAACTCGCCAAAACCACGGGGCGGTATTTCACCACCGGGATCCCGGAGCACACGGCGGAGATCCAGCAGGGAGCATTGAACGAAGATCAATGGCTGGCGAAGGCCCGCTTGATTCTGCAGGAGCGCGTGGAGCAGTACCAGCACGCCTTGAGCAAGTTCCAGTCGGGTTGCCTGTTTTTCTATTTTGGTACTCCGGATCAGGTCAGCCATATCTTCTGGCGCGACCAGGATCCCGATCACCCCGGGCGGATCGCGAAGCAAGGCGACAGGTACGCTCGTGTCATCGAGGAGACGTACATCCAAATGGACGAACTTGTCGGTCAGGCCTTGCGCACGATCGGCCAGGACGACACGCTGATCGTGATGTCGGACCATGGATTCGCCAGTTTCCGACGTGGATTCAACCTCAATACCTGGCTGGCTCAAAACGGATATCTCACGCGCAAAGAACCGGGAACGGAAGCTGCGGACGGCAACACGGACCGCGTGCCGAGCACCAGCGATGGGCGGCCGTTCGCCGATGTGGATTGGAGTCGTTCAACGGCCTACGGCATCGGCCTGAATGGACTCTACTTGAACCTGGCCGGCCGCGAGAAATTCGGCGTGGTCGCCGAACAGGAAAAGGCGGCATTGCTCGCCAGGCTTCGCGAGGAGTTGCTGGCGGTCCGCGATACCGACGGTTCCACGGTGATCGATACGGTCTACGACGTGGCCAGAGACTATCCGGACGCGAATCCCGCCATCGCGCCCGATTTGTTGATCGGTTACGCGCGCGATTATCGGGCCGGTTGGTCGACCTTGCTGGGAGGATTCTCCGAAACAGTCCTGGAAGACAATCACGACCGCTGGTCGGGCGACCACTGCATCGCGGCCCATCTGGTTCCGGGCATTCTGTTGGCCAACCGACCGATCCTGGTCGATAACCCGGACTTGCGGGATGTGGCGCCGACGATCCTGGCATTGTTCGGCTTGGAACGGCCAGCTGACTTGCAGGGGCGGCCGATCCTCGGAGCAAAACGATGAGGCAAACGGTCCGGCGCGACACGCTTCCCGTCTACTGCGCCACATCCAACGATGTAGAATAAGCACCGCCTTGGAAATTCTGGCACGGTGCCAGCGCGGATTGGTGAGAAAGCCTATTCCTACACCGAGCGAGATGTTGTCATGTTCAGTTCCGATGTCAAAGTCAAAATCGCCAAGCCGCTTTATCAACGGCTGTCGGAGATCGCACAGACCGGCGGGTACTCGAGCACGGACGAGTTCATCACGCATATCCTGGAGAAGGAAGTGGCGAAGTTCGCGGACGCGGCGGACGAGGAAGAAGTCAAGAAGCAGCTGCGCGGTCTAGGCTATATCGAGTAATCGCGATTGCATGGACACGCTTAACGGAATCCTGACTGCGCTCGTCGACGGGCTGCTGGCCCCTTTTGCCGAACGGCCCGCCACGGGACTCGTCCTCTGGTCGGTGGTCACCGGGGTCGGCATGGCGTATGTGATTGGCAAAACCTCGAACCAGCGCGCGCTGCGCCGAGCGGCCGACAACATTCGAGCCCAATTGTTCGCGATCAAGCTGTTCAAAGACGATCTGGTCGTGACGTTACATTGCCAGATGGCGCTGCTGAAATCGACGGGCGCCCGGCTGCTGCACTCCCTGCCCCCGATGCTCGTGATGGCTTTTCCGCTGCTGATGATTTTGGCGCAGCTGGCAATGCGCTTCGAGCATCGACCGCTGCTGCCGGGGGAGCGCGCGGTGGTGGCGATGCGCGTCAAACCGGATCACTGGAAAGAGGTACGAGAGGTCTCCTTGAACGCCGGCGAGCGATTCGAAGTGGAAACAGGCGGACTGCGTGACGAACGCGACTTTACGATTTACTGGAGGGTTCGGGCCGTAGGAGTCGAATCGGAGTCGCTGCAATGGCGGATTGGCGACGAGACCATCGAAAAACTGCTGCCGATGGCCGCGTCACGCGACCGATTGCTGACATCCAACCCCAAGCGGTCTGGCATCACAATCGCCGACCAGCTGCTCTACCCCGCCGAACGAAGCCTGGCGTCCTCCTCGCCGATCGAGTCGATCGACATTCAATTGATGCCCCGCGAGACGCTCGTATTCGGTTGGAACGTCCCCTGGTGGGCGACCTTCTTTGTCGTCTCGATGGTGGTGACATTCACCGCCGGCAAATGGATGGGCGTGCAATTCTGAAGAGCCATTCCACCGCGGAAGCTACGGCAACCCACCCTACGGCGCTTTACCGCGGAAATGATCACCAATGGTCCGGGCGCACGATGATTACGCCCTTGGCACGGACGTACTCTTCGAAATCGGCGACCATCCGCGCAAACTGTTCCGGGTGGAGCTGCCGCAGATCGCGGGACTCGCCGGGGTCTTTGTCGATATCGAATAGTTCGAAGTCGCTCAACCCGAACGGCTTCTCGGTCCAGGTGATTTTCCACTTGCCGCGGCGGAAGGCCGCACGACCAAACAGTTCCCAGCCGATCGGTTCGGCATCCGAATGGATCGCATCGCCATCCCCTTGAAGCTGCGGCAGCATCGACTTGCCTTCCAGTCGATGCAGCGGATGGCCACGAAACGATTCGGGATATTCGGCGCCGGCCAATGCGTAAATCGTCGGGGCGATATCCAATACGGTGGCAAACTGCTGGATGGTTCGGTGCTGCTCGCGTCCGGGCAGTTTGATGATGGCCGGCACGCGCGTTCCGCCTTCGGTGCAGTAGCCCTTCACCAGCCGAAACGGTCCGGTCGATGCGCGAGCCCACTCGGCGCCGTAGCCGACGAACGAGCCCGGTTGTCCGAGGTTTTCCAGTTCGTTGCCGGGTCGATCTGGCGGCGTTCCCAGGGAGGCGGCACCGTTATCAGACAGGAAAAGGATCAACGTATTCTGGAATTGCTGGCGGGTCTTCAAGTGCTGCAACAAACGTCCGATCTGCTGATCCATCACTTCGATCATCGCCGCGTGGATTTCCATCTGCCGTGCGGAGTAGACTCGCTTCGCCCGGGAAAGTTCCTGCCAGGCGACACTCGCCTGATCGACCAGTTCATGTTGCAACGGCGGTTGAAACAGGGGAGCGTCGGCGAGCCGGATCCCCGGCGCGGTGATCTTCTTCTTGATCAGTCCCGCGATGCGCGCTTTGCGCAGTTCTTCGTAGCCGGCGTCGTACTTGCCCCTCTGGGCGGCGATCGCTTCCGCAGGCGCCTCGAGTGGCCAATGCGGTGCCGTATAGGCCGTCACCAGGAAAAACGGTTTGCCTTGATCGATCGCCCGATCGGCGAACTCGATCGCCTTGTCGGTGTACCATTCCGTCGAATAACGGCCATCGGGGTACGGAACGAGCCGGCCGCCGTCGATGAAGGGGCGGCCTTGCACCGGCACAAAATGCTCCGACCAACCAGCCCACAGCACCCAGGAATCGTCGAAGCCGCGCCCAATCGGCGCCTGCGCCGTGACCAGCTGCCGCCCCAGATGCCACTTGCCCGAAATGGCCGTTCGATATCCGACGTTCTTCAGAACCTCCGCAATCGTCATGACGGAGTCATTCAAATGTCCTTCGTAGCCCGGCTTGTTCTGCTGGGCGGGCGTCGTCCGAAGAAACTCGAACATGTTGCCCATGCCGGCCAGATGATGATCGACTCCCGTCAACAGCATCGCGCGGGTGGGTGAACATGTCGCTGCCGCGTGGAAATTGGCAAAAACGACTCCGTTCGCCGCTAACCCGTCTAATGCCGGCGTACGGATCTCGCTGCCATAGCAGCCCAGATCGCTGAAGCCCAAGTCATCGGCGACGACGATCAATACGTTGGGACGCGGTGTCTCGCCAAAAACCGTCAGCCCGCAAATCAGGTTCCCTATGAGACCCGGCAGGCATAGGCCGATCCAACCGACGGCTCGCGGCGTGCCACGGCCAGAGATTCCCCTGTTTTTTCTGACCAGCACCCTCATGAACGTCCTCGACATGAAAGGAATCGACAACACGAGCTGCCCGAGCCCCCCCTGCCCTCCCCGACAACTTGCCGTTGCAATGTAGCAAACGACCCCGATTGTTTCGAGCAACAGGCTCCGTCGAGGCGCCGTAGGGTGGGTCGAAGTACTCCGAGGCCCACCAGTGCCGTAGCGTCGTAGGGTGGGTCGAGGTACTCCGAGGCCCACCAGTGCCGTAGCGCCGTAGGGTGGGTCGAGGTATTCCGAGGCCCACCAGTGCCGTAGCTGACTTCCCCTCACCCCCAGCACCCGGAACCAGATCCAATGGTTGCGGCCGAGCGAAGCGAGGCCGCGGTAGTTTGGTTGAAACCAGGGAGTCTGAATGCTATTTTGCGGGCCGTAATATTCACGCTCCGCAAGAGGCTTTCCATGAAGCTCGAACAACCGGTCCGCCGGCTGCTTTCGCAATGTGCCGTTTCGGCGATGACCTGCTGTCTGCTGGCGTCGGCTCCAGGTCACGCCACGGCAGACGAGTTGGACGCATTGATCCAGCAGTTGCAGTCACCCGAGCCGTTCGCGCGGCTCGGCGCGGCAGGCAAGATCATGGAACTGGGTCCGAAAGCGGCCGCTGCTGTTCCAGCGTTAATCGAGGCATTGAAGTGCGAGCGGATGGACATCTTGTTCGAGATGCCTCAGATCGCCGCCGGACGTTCACAATTCGCCGACGCGCTGGCGAAGATCGGCGAGCAGGCTACGGCCGACCTGCTGCGGTCGATCCAGGATGACAACGGCCTGGTGCGAGTCTGGTCGGCGCGAGCGTTATACCGACTGGATCGAGAGCGTTTCCGCGCCCGGGTTGTGCCGATACTCACCGAAGCATTGGAACAAGAAACGGAAGTGGCGAGTGATGCGGCGACCGTGCTGGAGCAGATGGGTGAAGACGCTGTTTCGGCCATTTCGGCGTTGATTCGGCAGCTTGAGCATCGCGAGTTTGCGGTGCGCTGCAATGCGGCCCATGCATTGACAGCCGCCGTCAAGCCCGGCCAGGTGGATTCGCTGCTCACGGCGCTCCAGAATTCAAACCCCCTCGTGCGCGTCGGTGCCGCCTTCGCGCTGCAACGCGTGGATGCGGCATCCGAATCCAAGAGTCATCCCGTAATCACCGCCGCACTGCAAAGTGATTTTCGTGAAGCGCGACGTCAGGCGGTCTGGGCAATTGGACAACTGGGTGTCGCCGCTCAGTCCTTGGCTCCGACCATGATTACCGTATTGGGGAAACTCGAACCGGATCCGATCGAGTATTTCTTCGGCGGCGGGGGCGTGGGCCGACTGACCGCCGATCCGTCGCTGGTACTGGTCGCCACTGGCCCAGGCTGCAAGCCGGAACTGCTTGTCGCGCTGGAATCGGACGAATCACGCGTGCGCGTCATGGCCGCGGTGGCGCTGATGCGCCTCGATAAGGACCAGGCGGATCGAATCGCTCCGATCTTGAAGGCCGCACGCGCGGATTCCGACCAGGGCGTTCGTTTTCTGGCCGAGATGAACGACGTTCCGGCGTCGAATGTGGAGAGCCAGGGGATCGACGAATTGATTAAATCCGTGCTGGCGACGGAGGACTTTGGTCCGCCCTCGCCGGCCACAGATCAATTGATCCGGCGCGGGACCGAATCGGTCGGGCCGCTGATGGAGGTCCTCAAGCGGGGCGACGGTCTGGCGGCTAGAAAGGTCTCGGGTGTTCTGGCGGCGATCGGTGCGCCGGCGATGCCGGCGTTGGCCGAGGCAATGAAAAGTGGTAACGAAGCAGATCGTGTATTCGCCGTGGGTGCGCTGGCACAGATGCGCGGACCGGCCGTGCCGCTGCTGGTGGAGGCGTTGAATGACGAGTTATATCCGGTCCGCCGCGCGGCGCGCTATGCGCTGCGCACGATCGGGACGGACGAAGCGCGGGAAGCACTGCGCAAATCGCAGGATCACTGAGTCCAGTATCAACGGACCAGGAAGAACTAATCATGCACCGAACCGTTGTCACCATCTCGCTGGCATTAATCTCTGTCGCGCTGTCGCTGGCCGCCGACGAGCCGTATCGATTCCGAGGCAGCTCGAATCTGCCCCTGATCATCATCGACACCGCGGCCCGACCGATCCCCAACGACCCGAAGATCGACGCCACTATGTCGGTGATTGATCATGGCGACGGAAAACCAAATTCGCCAACCGATCCTCCGGCAACGACGACACGGATCAGGATCAAAGTTCGAGGTTCCTCGTCTCAAATGTTCGACAAGAAGCAGTACGGGTTCGAGACGGTCGATGATGCGGGAGCGGACAAAAAGCTACCGCTGCTCGGCCTGCCGGCAGAGTCGGATTGGATCCTTTACGGACCCTATTCCGACAAATCACTACTGCGCAACTACCTGGTTTACGGCCTGAGCAACAAGATCGGACGCTATGCGCCGCGAGCCCGTTTTGCCGAACTGTTCCTGCGTGATTCGAAGGGCGAATTGGCAGAGCAATACGTGGGGGTCTACTTGCTGATCGAGAGAATCAAGCGCGGTGCCGACCGCGTGGATTTCTCCCGATTGCGACCGGTGGACGGAAACGAATTCTCGGGCGGATACATTGTCAAAATCGATCGGGTCGGCGGTCCTGAAACCTATTTTACATCGGAGCTCGGCACCGTCCTGGGTTTCGTCTCACCGCGCGGCGATCGCTTGAACGACGAACAACGCGCCTGGATCAAGCGGGATTTCAGCCGCATGGAACGGGTCCTGGCCGGTCGCGACTTTCTCGACCCGCAAAACGGATACCAGCGCTATCTGGACGCCGACTCATTCGTCGACTGCTTCCTGCTCAACGAGCTATTTAAGAACGTCGACTCCTACTTCCTGAGCACATTCCTGCACAAGCGCGACGACGGCAAACTTCATATGGGCCCAATTTGGGATTTTGACCTCAGTTCCGGCAACGCATCGTACGGCGGAGTCTGGAAGGCCGAAGGCTGGATGTTGTTCCCTGAGGATCCTCAGCGCGCGGGGGCGGCACCGTTCTGGTGGGACCGCCTGTTCTCGGACCCGGCTTTCCGCGATCGAGTGACGCGGCGCTGGCGCGCATTGCGGCTCGATCCGTTCTCGGAAAGCGCGATCTACGCGACGATCGACGAGACCGCGGAGCAAATCGAGGCGGCGCAGCGCAGGAATTTTGAACGCTGGCCGACCTGGGGAACCTATGTCTGGCCCAACCCGCGTCCCTACGCCCGAAGTTACGCCGAAGAAATACGCAATCTCAAGACCTGGTTCGCGCGACGTATCGCCTGGATCGACGCCAATATCGATCGGCTGCCCGCCGCGCTAACCGCTCAAGCCGGCCCGGCGGCCCCCAACGCTCTCGGAGCACGGGCGACGACGGAAGCGGACAAGCATTGATCGAAACAGCATCGTTGTGGTTCGCCATGCGAGCCAACGTTGGAACGCGGAACCATCCAGGATGATCCACAAAGTTACGTTTCGAGCGAGGCGAGCCGCGTGGCGCACGGTAGTGTGGCGCACGGTAGTGCTGATGGCGGCGGCCTTGGCCGTGGGCACGGGCGCCGCCGAAGAGCCGGTCGTTTCGCGCATCGCGTTTGGTTCCTGCATCAAGCAGGATCAGCCGATGCCAATCTGGGACGCCGTAATCGAAGCCAGCCCGCAACTGTTCGTATTTCTGGGAGACAACATCTACGGCGATACTCTGGATATTCAGCTGTTGCGGCAGAAGTACGCGCAACTTGCCAGCCAGCAGGGACTGCGACGATTGAAACAATCCTGCCGCATCCTCGGAACCTGGGACGACCACGACTATGGACAGAACGACGTCGGGGCGGAATACCCGTTGAAGCGGCAATCGCAGCAAGCATTTCTCGACTTCTTTGAAGTGCCGCCGGACGATCCTCGGCGTACACAGGAAGGCGTCTATTCAGCAACCATGGTCGGACCGCCGGGCAAGCGAATACAACTGATCCTGCTTGACGGCCGCTACTTCCGTTCCCCGCTCAAGACAGGATTTAAGCCAGGCGAGCCGGGCGACGGGTATCGGGGCCAATACCTGCCAAACCTCGATCCCGACTCGACGTTGCTCGGCGCGGCGCAGTGGCGTTGGCTGGAACAACAGTTGCGCGTTCCGGCCGAACTGCGGATCATCGGCTCGGGGATCCAGATCCTGGCCGACGAACATGGCTCGGAGAAATGGGGAAACTTCCCGCATGAACGGCGACGGCTGTTCGAGCTGATCCGGACAACCGGCGCGTCCGGCGTCGTGCTGCTTTCGGGTGACAGGCACCTCGCCGAGATTGCCCGACTACCCGACTCGTCCCCGGCGACCGTTGGCTATCCGCTGTACGAAGTTACCAGCAGCAGCATGAACGCCCCCAGCGGAAATATCACCAAGGCAGGCGTGCGGTTCGCCAACGAAATTAACTCGTACCGCGTCGGACTGACATTCTTTGATGTCAACTTTGGCGCGGTCATGATCGATTGGGAAGCGGCCGATCCGATCGTGCGGCTGCAAGTTCGCGACGAAAAAGGAGCCGTGGTACTACAGCAGCGTTTCCCGTTGAGCCAACTGAACGCGCCGGGGGCGAACGCGCCGAAATAGCCCGCGCGACGTGCGACGCCCGTCGTCACGATCGAGCATCCTGCCGCTCGCCTGCGAGCGCTCAGCGCCGTCCGCCGTTAATATCGTCGCGTTATCGATACTCGGTGTCGCTGCGGCGCGCCGACCGTGCGTCGTCACCATTGTTATCGGTGGCCGGGATTGCGCGAAGTCGGTCAAGTGTCGATTCACACGCGCCACGATCGCGAGCCAGGCACTGCAGGCTCGACGGCAGGTCCGCAAGCAGAATCAGCCTGGACACGCGGTGATGCGGATCCGCGTTGCTGTCAGCCTGCAATTCCGCGATCAGATCTTGCAGCAGGCGTTCTCGTTCTCCGCCAGGGCGGCTGCCGGCATCGATGATCCGTCGCATGACCTGCAGATAGTAATGCTCGTCGTCGTCGACTTGCCTGGTGACCTCGAGCAGCGAATCGAGAAGGCGTTCGCGGTCATGAAACTGGAGCATGTCGTGGCGTGTGAGCAGCGACGCCAGGTGTCCATCGCGGACCATTTCGAAGGCGTGCATCCCCATCGCCCGTTCGCCAATCAAGGCACGATCGTCATCGGGCCAATTCTCCAGTTGCAATTCCAGCATCTGGGCAAGACCTGCGATAACCTCGCCATCGGTTCGCGGATCACAACCGATCTGTTCGATGAGTGCCAGCGCGGACCATCGTAACCGCGCGGCGAGAACGCGCGCCATCAGCCAGGGTTCGGCGCTCAACAGATCGACGACTCTCATCACGTCACGCAGCTGCTCCAAGGCGCGCATCGCATCGTTCTGATGCCACTGGCTGGCGGCGGCGAGCAGCTGCAGGTGAGCCAGCGCCTCGGTCGCGTCCAGCCAGGAGGCGTCGTTCAGCCAGCCATGATCGAAGCGGAGCGGAAACTGGCATTCCGGCTGGACGAGCGCGGCGTGGATCGCGGCGCAGGTCACATGATGCTGGTCGACCATCCGCAGCAATGTGCGACGTTCGCCGGGAGTGGGATGCAGGAAACAGGTTCGCAGCGGTTCAAGCTGCTCGCGCAGCCGCTTTTCGGCCGGTGCGGACAGTATTCGCAACAACAGGTCGGCCGCGTTCCGTTCCCTGGGCAGGTCGGCTCGGCGCTGCGATTGCAACTGCAATGGTGTCGCACTTTCTGCTTCCAGACGTGCCAGTTCGTCGGTCAAACCGCGGTGATGCGACTTGCGAACTCCCGTCAGCTCCGAGTAGGCAACGATCGCCCGCTCGTCCCCGGACGGACGGCAACCGCCGGACAATGCCCCGCAAATGCCGATTAGGGCAAGCCAGGCGATTGGAAAACGGTTGTTCATGGACTGCCTCCGATACCGTCCCGGCACAACCCAATCCATGGATTGCCTCCGATCGACTCAAGGGCTTCCCCAGGCCCTGGGAGTGGGATCGTCTTGCCACTTTTCCAGGCTGGATGGTCGCCCGGAAACCGCGGACCCACCCGTGTTTCAAAAGCCAAAGAAGCTCTGGTTATGCGGTTTCGGGCAGTCCGCCGGTGCGGAGATATAGCGATCTGGCACTACTTATACAAGCGGAACTTTCATTCACGGAAGTGGAAAGTATAATGAAATCCGCGTCCGCATGGCCCGCAAAAACCGCGTTCGTAACAGTACTTCCGTCATGGGAATCCGGTTCTATTGTCCGCAGGGACACAAACTTCACGTCAAGACTTTCCAAGCGGGTAAGAAAGGAGTTTGTCCCCATTGCGGAAGTCGCTTCGTGATTCCGCTGGAAAGCCAGCGGCAGTCCTCGAAATCACATCGCGCGGATTCGCGCGCTGGCGTCGGCGGCAGCCCCGGAAAAAATGGCTCGGCGGAACGCAATGGGGACGGGGACGACGACGACGATCACGAGGCGCAGGAGATTCAGGTGGCGGAGGAGTCTGCCATCGGCTCGGCGTCTTCCGCCACGGCACCTCCACACCCCGGCCATCGCGAGGCGGGAGCCAACGATCCAATCGAGGAATTGCCGAATGCCGTCTGGTATGTCCGTCCGCCTTCCGGCGGGCAGTATGGCCCGGCACGCGGCGACGTCATGAAGAAGTGGATCGCCGAGGGTCGCGTCAGCCCCGATTCTCTGGTCTGGCGCGAGGGTTGGAGCGACTGGAGGTCGGCCAAAACGGCGCTGCCCGCCGTCGCCCGCCTGAATCCCGGCCGCGCCGCCGAGCGTGCCGTACCCCCGACTCCTCAAGCTCCACCTAACGTCGCGACACCATCCCAGCAGCCTGAAAAAACTGGAGATTCTGAATCGGCCCAAGCTGCCAGCGGCAGTTCGGCGCCGGCTGCTGCACCTGCCGCGACCTCGGCGCAAAAGCCTATGAGCCCAGCAGCGGCACCTGTGATTCAGGTTGCTCCGTCACCGAACTCGACCGAGGAACCAATCGGAATCGCCGGCCCGATCAACCCGCGGTCAAAGCCCGTTTTCACAAGCAGCCGTGCTAATTCCAGCACAAAGTGGGCGATTGCGGCCGTGATCGCTCTGGCGATAGTTGCAGTCGGACTGTCGATTGCGTTAGTCTACGTGCTGTGGATTCGCTGATTTTGCTTTCTTCGTCCGGGTTGGAGTGATCCGGCGCATCGGAATCCACGTCACTCGATTCCGGGAGTAGACTGCAATGACGATACGCACGTGCATGCTGTTCGGACTGACACTGCTGGGCTGGATGGGACTCGCCTCCCCACTCGCCGCGGACGACAACGAGGGCAGTTCTTTCTCGATCGCCGACGGCATGTTGACGATGTCGGCGCCGAAGGGCTGGGTTCGCAAGCAGCCGTCGGTGCGGATCATCGAACACGAGTTTGCGGCCCCCAAGGCGGAGGGTGACGAAGCGGATGGGCGATTCACGGTTATGTCGGCCGGAGGCACCATCGAAGCCAACATCGATCGCTGGATCAGCCAGTTTTCGCAGCCGGACGGCAGTGCCACCAAGGACAAAACCAGGCAGGAGCAGCTGACCGTCGGCAAAAACAAGATCCATATTGTCGATATCTCGGGCAGTTACAAAGATCAGCGCGGCCCAATGACTCCGGCGGTCACCCGGGACGACTACCGGATGCTGGGCGCGATCATCTCGACCGAGAATTCCGGCCTGGTTTTCCTCAAGTTCTACGGGCCGAAGAAGACAATCGCCGCCAGCGAGAAGGGATTTCAGGAAATGTTGAAATCGCTCAAGACGAAATGAGCGGCGAGTCGGCCCGAGAGCCGGACGGTCGGCCGCCGCCGCGCCGCCATGGGGGTGCGCTCCTGTTCGCACTCTTGTTCCCGACACTGGTCGCCTGGGTTTACTTTATCCTGCTGGCGAACGCGCCGGCCGGCTTGCAGCGCGTCGTCTATGCCGTGGGTAAAGTGATTCAGTTCGCGTTCCCCGTCTATTGGGTATGGCGGGTGGAACGGCGGCGCATTATCAGGCCGTTCAGCGCCCGGGGAACCGGCATCGGCATCGCTACCGGCGCGGTCGTCGTCGCCACCATGTTCGCGCTCTATTTCCTCTGGCTGCAGCCAAGTACCGTCTTTCAACTCGCCGGCGACCGCATCCGAACTCGAATCGCAAGCATCGGCATCGACAGCCGCACATCGTTCGCCGCCGTTGGACTGTTCTATGTGCTGATGCACAGCGGCTTCGAAGAATATTACTGGCGCTGGTTTGTCTTCCGCGGGCTGCGCGAACGGTTCGGTTTCCTTGGCTCAACCCTCGTCTCCAGCCTCGGCTTCATGTCACATCACGTGCTGGTGCTGGGACTCTATTTCGGCGCCCTTTCCCCGGCCACCGCCCTGTTTTCCGCAGCGGTCGCGATCGGCGGAGCAATCTGGGCCTGGGTCTACGAAAAATGTGATTCGCTTGTCGGCCCCTGGATCAGCCACGCGCTGGTCGACGCCGGGATCTTCATCGTTGGCTACGATATCGCCCGCGAGGTACTGGAATGAAAGGACCCTACGAACGACTCAAATACGACGGTCGACGCATCTGGGAATGCCCCGTCTGCCGGCATCGCGAACGAACAACGGGATCCGTCACTTCCCAGTTCTGCAAGTGCCAGTCCAATGAACCCGCCGGACAACGTCGGCCGATGCAGTTGTTGGAAGAGGGCTTCCAACAGTACGCCCCGCGAGCACTGCCCCTGGGTCCGAAACACCTCAAGAACCTCGTGGCGTCGCAAACCGACTCCGCCGATCCTGCAACGTCGACAGAACCGGGCAAAACCGGATCCGACGGCCAACCAATGATGGAACAAAACTGAGCCGACGCCGTTGAGTTGATTTGCACGCGGAGTTGATTTGCACGCGGAGTTGATTTGCACGCGGAGTTGATTTGCACGCGGAGTTGATTTGCACGCGGTGCCACTTACGATGCCGAGTAGCGGACGCGGCCGGCCGGATCCCGCCTACCCTTTGGTTTTCAGCAACACTTCCGAGTACATCTCGGCGTCAAATCCGATCAACAGCGTGCTGCCGACCCGCAAGGCCGGGGCGCGCAAGTTACCGGATGGACCGACCAGCAGCGACTGCAGCGTCGCCTCATCCGGCTTGACCGAGCTCAGATCGAGTCGAATGACCTTTTTTCCCTTGGTTGCATACAGCAGTTTGACGCCCCGGAGCACGCTCGCGATCTCTTCGCCCGGAATCGTCGCCTTGCGCGCGTCAACCTGCTCGTCCGCCTTCAACCCATGCTTCGCAAGAAACTCTTGCGTACGCCCGCACGTAGTTCAGTTCGCGCGGTGGTAACTCCATTTCGGATTCATTGCGATCTGCTCCCTGATGGCTCTGATGGCCCTGATGGCCCTGATGGTGTTCGCATTCTGTTCGACGGCTATTTCTTACCCGATCGACGTTGCGCTTGGAAGAACCCCGTAAGCATCGCGCCACATCGATCCGCCAGTACGTCGGGAATGACCTCGCACTGATGATTGAGTCGCGCGTCCTCGAGCAGTCGGAACAGGCTGCGCACAGCTCCCGCTTTCGGATCGCTGGCGCCGTAAACGACGACGGGCAGACGCGCTTGCACAATCGCCCCGGCGCACATGGCGCACGGTTCGAGTGTCACACAGAGAACGCAATGCTCAAGTCGCCAGTCGCCGACGGCAGCCGCAGCCTGGGTAATCGCAATCATCTCGGCGTGGGCCGTCGGATCCTTGAGCCGTTCCCGCTGATTGTGCGCGGATGCAATCAGTTGCCCGTCACGAAAGATCGCCGCGCCGACCGGCACCTCGTCTTCCCGCAGCGCCTGCTCCGCCTCGAGCAACGCCTGCAGCATCCATTCGTCGTAGGGTGTCGCCAAGCTGCTGCCTACTCTTTCGGGTCGAGCAGACGGTACTTGAAATCGCGGATCGCCGAGCGTGTGAGATACGTCGAGATACCCAGCGGCTTGGACGGATTCACTTCCGACCGCGTGCTGATCCGCCGTCCCTTGATATTCTGGTCGACCATCTGCTTGTCATCAATCCAGGCTTCCAGCTTCTCGGGACGGACCCTCACGCGGATCTTGTACCATTTCTTGTTTTCAAACCGCATGACCTGCGTCGTTTCGTTCTCCGAAGCGTCCTGTCCGTCAATCGACGAAATGCCAACGACGCTGCCAGCCCAACCGCCGACGATGAAACTGCAGTGCGACTCCTTGACCGGGAAGGTCAATCCGCAAAAGAAATCGCCGCCATCCACGCGCATCGCTTCCAGGCTGATCTCATAATCGGACTTCGGAAAATCCTTTTTCTTGGAGGTAATTCCTGACATCGGCTGTCCGAAATCGATCAAGAGCTTGCCCTCCTCGACCGTCACTTCGCCCTGGCCGCCAAAATCGGTGATCAGCCAGCCGTCGAGCGACTTGCCGTCAAACAGCGGAATCCACTTCAGTTTGCGGTCCGATTCCGGCTCGTCAGCCCGAACACAATCCGCTGTCCCCGTGGCCGTCGGGAACCGGGCCAGCGGCAGGAGCGGCGCAATGAGCGAGACAAGCAACAAGACGTTTTGTGGGCGAGTCAAACGGATCCTCATGGCGGCGGCTCCCTGATCGGTTGCTGGCAGATTCCGGGCGGCTCTCAAGTCGCATTCGCACCAACTGCGATTGCTACTATAATGCTTCGTTCGCTGCAATTCTTGTACACCGTCAACCCAGCAGGCACAAGCTTGTACGACCCGAATTCATCTCCACGGAATCCGCCGCCATGAGCAAACAATGGCGCTGGCTGGGAATCGTCCTGGCCGGTTACTGGGCGTTGATCTTCGTGGGGACGCACCTGCCAATGGCGCCCGTACCCAGCGATCATTCGTCGCGGATCCCGCTGGATAAAATCGCTCATTTCAGCGCGTTCGGCCTGCTGGGCCTGCTGTTGATTGCGTCCATCCGCGACATCCGACGACCGTTCCGCGTCCTGCTCACTCTGACGGCCGTGATCGCTGCCTATGGCATGCTGGACGAACTGACCCAGAAACTGGTTCCGTCGCGGTCGGCTGAATTCTGGGACTGGATCGCCGATATGCTGGGGGGCGGCACCGGTCTGCTGGTCGGCTTGGCCATCCGGCTCGCCGTTCCTCGCACACCAATCGCCGAGGGACGACGCGGAATGTAGGGTGGGTCGAGGTACTCCGAGGCCCACCAGCCGTAGGGTGGGTCGATGTACGTAGGGTGGGTCGAGGTACTCCGAGGCCCACCAGCCGAAGGGTGGGTCGATGTACGTAGGGTGGGTCGAGGTACTCCGAGGCCCACCAGCCGAAGCCGCAGGGTGGGCTGATAAAAAGTCTTCCTTGATCGGTGGGAAACGTGTTGCGCGCGACATGGCGTCTTCGCGCGATCGGATTCCGAAAGAAGACCTGACAAGGAAGAACCGTTCGCCCCTCTCCCAGGTATTTCCTGGTAGATGGGACGGGGGTGAGGGGATCGGACGCGACGTAGCGCAACGCTACCGGCCATTTCGCGACATTGCCTTGCCTGGTTATGCCGAGTGCAATCGCGGAGTGCGACGTGGGTCGCGGTGCGCGCTTCCCTGGCACCAAAATCGTCGTATTTCCCGGCGAATCACGATTCGTGTGGAGATCGATCACCCGATTCCCTAACGCAACCGCAATTGCCACAATAGTCGCGTCCTCGTTTCGCGACGGCATCGACAAAGACGTTGTTGCCAGGCATGCGCGGCACGAATGGCATCCTTTGGAGTTCCATCGATGAATTCATATTATCTGGCCGGCATGATCGTGTTGACTTTGACTCTGAACGGTCCGGCCGTCGCACAGCAGACGTATGTGCCGACCGAAGCACAAATCAAGGCGGCCGAGTCGTCGATCAACGAGCAGGCATTGCGGGGCCACATCCGCTTTCTTGCCGACGACTTGCTGGAAGGACGCGGACCTGGCTCGCGCGGCGATCGACTGGCCCAATGCTACCTGGCGGCCCAGTTTCAGTCGTTTGGATGCAGTCCGGCAGGCAAGAATGGCAGCTGGTTTCAGCCGGTGCCGTTGGTGGGCGTGACCGCCCATCCGCCGGAGACCGTGCAGTTTACCTTAGGCAATAAGAGCCTGTCGCTGAAGCGGCACGATGACTTCGTCATGGCCGCGGGGCGGCCGCAGCCTAATCACGAGCTTCGCAACGCCGAGGTGGTGTTCGTCGGCTACGGAATCGAGGCCCCGGAATACGATTGGAACGATTACAAAGGGGCCGATCTCAAGGGCAAGGTCCTGCTGATGATGAACAACGACCCGGCCGACGATCCGCAGTTGTTCGCCGGCAAACGCAGGCTCTACTACGGCCGCTGGGACTACAAGTTTGCCAGCGCCGCCCGGCAAGGAGCGGCCGGTGCCCTGATCATTCACACGGAAGCTTCCGCGGGATATCCATTTCAAGTGGTACAGACATCCTGGAGCGGCGAGGAATTTGAGCTGGCCGATTCGGAAGGTCCACGCGTCGACGTCCGTGGCTGGTTGACGGAAGATGCTTCGCGAAAATTGGTGGCGCTTTCCGGCAAAGATCTGGACGCCTTACGGGCCTCCGCGGAAAAACGCGACTTCCGCCCGGTGCCGCTCGACGTGCACGTGTCCCTTTCGTTCCCGTGCGACGTGAGACAACAAGAAACCGCCAACGTGCTGGGACTGCTGCCCGGCAGCGATCCGAAACTGGCCGACCAGGCGGTCGTCTTCATGGCCCATCACGATCACCTGGGGATGGCGGCAACTCGCAACGCGGATGGCGATAACATCTATAACGGCGCGATCGACAATGCCTCGGGCACGGGCGCACTGATCACCATCGCTCGCGCGATTTCCAGCCTTCCGCAGCGACCATCGCGATCGATCCTGTTCGCCGCCGTGGGTGCCGAAGAACAAGGATTGCTGGGCTCCCTCTATCTCGCCCAGAACCCGCCGCTGCCGGCTGGAAATCTGGCCGCCGTCATCAATATCGACGGACTCAACATCATCGGGCCGACGCGCGATGTGAATGTGATCGGTATCGGTAAGTCCAGCCTCGATCAGTTGGTGGAAGGCACCGCCCGCTGGCAGAAGCGGATCGTGACCCCCGACCATTTTCCGGACCGCGGATACTATTACCGCTCGGACCAGTTCAGCCTGGCGAAGGTCGGCGTACCAGGCGTCTACCTGCACTCGGGCATCGAAGTGATCGGCAAGCCGGAAGGCTGGGGCAAGCAGCAACTCGAGGAGTGGACCAAGACGCGGTACCATCAGCCAAGCGACGAGTACAGCGACGACTGGGACCTGCGCGGCGCGGTCGACGATATCCGCCTGCTGTTCTACGTCGGATTGCAAGCGGCCCAGCAGGCCGACTTGCCAGCCTGGAACCCCGGTGATGAATTTGAAGCCGCGAGAAAAGCCGCGCTCTCCGCGCTGACAACAAAGTAGAACGACCTATTAAGTTGGCGGCCTTGCCTCAACGGCTACTTGGTAGTTCGGCTGTCCTACAACCCCGGTTGATGGACGAGAGAAAGGCACTGGAAGGAATTGAGTATGCAGCGCCGCTGTGATCGTTCGGGGACGCCTTGGGAGGCCGCGGTCGGTTATTCGCGGTCCGTCCGAGTTGGCAAACAGATTTTTGTTTCCGGCACAACCGCCTCCCAGGCGGACGGTTCCACGGTAGCGCCCGGCGATCCGTATCAACAGACCGTCTTCATCCTGCAAAAAATCGAGCATACTCTGCAGCGCCTCGGCGCACGACTGACCGACGTTGTACGGACAAGGATGTTCGTGACCGACATCAATCGCTGGGAGGAATATGGCCGCGCTCACGGCGAATTTTTCCGCGGAATCGACCCGGCCGCCACGATGGTCGAAGTGCAAAGGCTGATCAACTCGGATCACATGATCGAAATTGAAGTCGACGCGCTGCTGCCCGATCTTGATCGATAACTGGACTCGGCTCCGCGTTCTCCGCAACGCACGCGACAGAAAAATGCCCCCGGCTTGTCGCTTGTGCGGAGGACTGTCCCGGGGACCTGCGATGTTGCAGATGGGTCAGGAGGCGCAGAGTTCTGGAATTGGCTTGCCGTCGTGCAAAATAGGAATTGGGCGGCCGGCAAAATCGGGGATGGCGATCTGTTCGGCGGGGATCCCCAGGTGGCGGTAGATTGTGGCAAGGAAGTCCTGAACGCCGACGCGTCGTTCGACGACATATTCGCCTCGCCGATCGGTGGCACCGATGACCTGTCCGGTCTGCATGCCACCGCCGCTGAACAGAAATGACATGGCGCTGGGCCAGTGATCACGGCCGGGCTGAACGACGCCCTGTTCGGCGCTGGCCACGCCCCCGCCGGTGCTTGGCGCGTAACTGATCTTGGGAGTGCGGCCGAAGTCTCCGCCAACAATCAACATCACGCGTCGATCCAATCCCCGTTCGTAAAGTTCCTCGACCAGCGCGGCGACGGCCTGGTCGGCGTAGGGAGCCCTGTACTTCATTCCTTCGAAGACGTTATGGTTGACGGCATGGTCGTCCCAGTTGCCGACACGGCCGCAGAGTTCGCCATTGAAAGTCACTGTCAGCAGATCGACCCCGGCCTCGACCAATCGTCGTGCCAGCAGGCATTGCTGGCCCCAGGAGTTTCGCCCGTAGCGCTCGCGGACCTGTTCGGGTTCCTTGGTCAGGTCGAAGGCTACGGCCGTTTCAGCGCGGGTGAGCAGGTTCCAAGCCTGCCGTTCGAAGGCATCCATCGCCTGCATGTTGCCGTCGCGATCCAGCTCCCGCCGCAGGCGATCGAATCCCTTGCGCAGGTCGATACGATTTCCGATCCGGCCGCGAGTCTTTTCATCGGCCAGCCCGATGTTCGGGATGCGGAAGTCGGGCGCGTTGGGATTGCCATGAATGGCGAAAACGCCGTAAGTCGGACCGAGGTAGGCGGAGCCCAGGTAGGGTATCGGGTTCACGCCGACATAGTTCGGCAGGTGGCGTTGCGGGTCGCGCCGCACGAAATTACAGATCGAGAACAGGTCGGGATGGTCGGGCGTGAGACGTCGACCTTGCAGTGGGTGACCGGTGAAGATCTGCTGCGGTCCGTCATCGTGACAAAAGCCGGTATGCACCATCGATCGCAGAACATTCCAGCGCTGCGCCACAGCCGCTTGGCGCGGAAACAGCTCGCAGAATTGCAGACCGGGGAGGGCCGTGTCGATCGGCGCGAACGGGCCGCGGTATTCGCTGGTGGCGAACGGCTTTGGATCATATGACTCCAAATGACTTGCGCCGCCATGGTACCAGACAACGATTATAGCGGTCCGCTCCCTGGCTGCCGGCGATTCGGCCAGCGCCCGGCGCCGCAGCAGCTCGGAAAGCGGCAACGTGGTGACTCCGGCCAGCCCGATCCGCAGAAACTCGCGGCGACCGATCTCTTGAACGCGATCCAACTTTTGGACCTTGCTGTTCACTTGAAAATCGGCCTCACAAGATGAGCTGGAATTGGTCAGGGTTTGGGCTCAGGGGCCGGTTTGACGCGTTGTTCTTCGGCAATCTTGATCACGTTCAACAACCAGGCCCGGGCCCGCTCTTTGAGCATCGGGTCTTTTTCGCACTCCTTGAGAATCTCCATCACGCGGTCGTGTTGAATCGCCAGCGAAACAGCGGAAATGATGGCGGGTCGGGCAATGCGAAAATTGGCCATCGCCGCGCGGTTGGTCGTGTCCTCGGGAGGAGCGGGCATTTCGCCAGGTTGCGGATCACTCGGCGCAATCTGAAAGAAACCGACAATCCGCCGTACCGGTTTGTCGTCCCCGGTCGCGAAGAACCATTCCCAGAGCTGGTCCAGATGATGCGGCTCGAAAGCCATCGGCCCGCCGGCCAAGATCGGCGGCGGAGCGCGACGGGATAACTCGACCTTACCATGCTCCATCAGCCATTTCTTCGCTTCGTCGGTCTGCGAAACCCAGGCGGCACGGTGAACCACGGCCCGGTCAACGACGGGCAAGTCATTCAGTTCGTCGAGCCAACCCGCGATCCTATCGGGGTTTGCCCGCATGACCTGGCCAAGGAACATCTCGTTGGCTTCCGGCCGGTTACCGCGCAGAATTTTCAATTCGGCCATCTGTCGCACGCGACGCACGATCTGGTCCGGCTCGGGATGCTGGTAATAGGTCATCACCCATCGCCCCAATTCGGCCGGTGTGGGCAAATCGTCCAGGCCGAATACCTGCTTGCCGCCAAGGAGCCCGTTGCCGCCAAGGAGCCCGTTGCGGCCAAGGACGCCATCGCCAGAGTCTATTCCGCCGAGACCGGCCGCCAACGCCAGCACAACGAGCGAGGACGGTCGCAATCGGAGAGGATGCCAGATGCGGATCATGCCTGAAGCATACTCGATTTCCCGCTGTTTCCAAGGCCTTTTGTCACCCCCTTTTTCCCGGCGGAGCCCAGGGGTACTCTACAGTCGGTTGCGGTGTACCAGGCGACGGCCACGGGCTCCGCGTTCCCGCAAACGCACTATGTCGACGGAAGGTAAATGAAGGCCGATGAGCGATCCCTATTTTCAGCAGTTGTTTGCCGAGCGGATTGGCGGCGTGAATTACGGTAAGGGCACGGAGATCTACAAATTCGAGAAGATCAAGCGCGCGAAGCGCAAGGCTCTTGCCGACTACCCCCAGCGGGCCCTGGTCGACTTTGGCATCGGGGAAAACGACGCGATGGCGCCCGAGTCGGTACGGCGCGTGATGTCCGAGGAAATCAACCGGCCGGAGAATCGTGGCTATGCCGACAACGGCATTGCACTCTACAAGGAGGCGGTGGCGCGGTTCATGCAGCGGACGTTTCAGGTGAATCTGGATCCGCAGAAAGAGATCAATCACTGCATCGGCTCGAAGACGGCTCTGGCAATGCTGCCCGCCTGCTTCATCAATCCGGGTGACGTGACCCTGATGACCGTTCCCGGGTATCCGGTCGCGGGAACTCACACGCGCTACTACGGAGGGATCGTGCACCGGCTGCCGCTGCTGGCGGAAAACGGATTCTTCCCCGATCTGGCGTCGATTCCAGCCGATGTGCTCGAGCGCGCCAAGCTGCTGGTGATCAACTATCCGAACAGTCCGACCGGCGTCGTGGCGACACGTCGGTTTTACGAACAGGTCATCCGATGGGCGGTCGATAACAAGGTCGTGGTCGTGCAGGACGCGGCGCACATCGTGCTGAGTTACGACGGCGAACCGCTGAGCTTCCTGTCGGTGCCCGGCGCCAAGGACGTCGGCGTTGAAGTGCATTCGATGTCCAAAGGCTACGACATGATCGGCTGGCGGATCGGCTGGGTCTGCGGCAATGAACGGATTGTCCAGGCCTTGGCCGACGTCAAGGATAATTCCGATTCCGGCCAGTTCATCGCCATCCAACGAGCGGCGGCGGCAGCGCTGGACGATACGTCGATTCCCGGTCGCACACGGGAAAAGTATCGGCGGCGACTGCAAAAGCTCGTCAGCATGCTTTCCAGCGCCGGATTCCAATGCAAAATGCCAGGCGGTACCTACTTCCTTTATGCGCGTGCACCCAACGGCGCCCGTGACGGAGCCGTTTTCGACAACGCCGAATCGGCCAGCCAGTACCTGATCACCCAGCACTCGATCGTCACCGTACCCTGGGACGACGCCGGACCGTTCCTGCGTTTCTCGGTAACCTACGAAGCGGATGACGAGCGCGGGGAGGATGCACTGATGGCGGAGGCACTGCAGCGATTGAAGTCGGCCGAACTCAAGTTCAATTGAATTCCTTCCAGCAACTCACCGCCGCTCCGCCATGACCGAACCGCTGCTGCCCTCGTCGTTCCTTTTCAATTTCGCCGTCCCCTGCCGCTCGCGAGACCGGGTCTGGTCGCCGACGGGAGCGAAGCTCGACGAGTCCTACCGATTGCCGCACCTGGGGACGATGGAGGGCAAGTCAACCTGGGCCGACTTGCGCATGGCATGGAGTTCCGAGGGGTTCGGAATCACGTTGATCGTGAGTGGCAAACGTCAGCCGCCCTGGTGCCGGGGTACGCGGATTGAGGACAGCGACGGACTGCAGATCTGGATCGACACGCGGGACACCGCGAATATCCATCGCGCCAATCGATTCTGCCATCGCTTTGCCTTCCTTCCCACGGGCGGCGGTCGCAACCTGGAAAGCCCGTTTGCCGTGATGTTGGCGATCAATCGGGCGCGCGAGAGTCCCAAGCCGGTTCCCCACGGAACGCTGCCTGTGCTCTGTGCGCGACGTATCGACGGCTATCGACTGGAAGCCCATATCCCGGCCGCGGCGCTCACCGGATTCGACCCCGTGGAACAGCCGCGGGTCGGATTCATGTATGCGGTGGTCGATCGCGAATTGGGCTGGCAAACGCTGCGGCTCGGCCCGGAATTCCCGATTGACGAGGACCCGGAAATGTGGAGTTCGCTGGAGCTGCAGTGAACGGCGGCTCCAGCGACCGATGCCACATTGGGCGGACCGCCGGATCAGGCAGTGATACGCTGTGCATCGGCCCACAGGTCTTCAAGGCGGTAGAACGCCCTGGCTTCCTCGGTGAACAGGTGCACGACGACGTCGCCGTGGTCGAGCACGATCCAGCGGCTCTCGGCATAACCTTCGATATTTCGACGGCGGTCGCCCATTTCGACTCGCAGTACGCGGTCGATTTCGTCCGCGATCGCGCGCAGTTGCCGCCCGCTGCGGCCGCTGACCAGTACAAAGTAGTCAAAGATCGAAGTCAGTTTGCGTACGTCCAGGATCACGATCTCCTGGCCATTGTTCTCCGCCGCCGTGCGGGCTGCCGCCATTGCGAGTTCCCCTCCACGGGCTGAAGATGAAGTTGATGCCTGCGACTTCTGGACGTCAACCGCGCTGCTTGCCACTCGTACTCCTCCCGCCTCTGACAGGCGGCTCAAACTCGAATCCGACCCAAGCTCCGGCCTTCTATTCTACACCGACCGGCCAGGAAGGGTAGTGCAACGCACTGCAGCAGCAGGCAACAACGATATAATCGGCTGATGCTCCGCGAAGGTACGTTCCAGTAGGACGGTCAATACCATGCGACAAACGACGACCAGACCACGGCAGGCAGCCTTGCGAATCGCCGGTTGGTTCGCTCTCGCTACGGCCCTGCTGGAGACCTCGACTGCCCGCCCTGAGCCTCCCCGTTTCGGCGACAGCAACAAGGTATCGGATCATGCGTCGATCAAAGGTGACTCTGTCATTCGAGCGAAGTCGGGCCCGTCGGAGATTGTGATTACGACCACGAATCGACTTGCCGGAGCGATCCATTCGCTCCGCTGGAATGGCAAGGAATTCATCGACAGTCATGATCATGGCCGGCAGCTTCAATCGGCTGCCAGCTTCGATCGAGCTGCTCCCGGGGAATTCTGGGCGGAGTGCTACAATCCCACCGAGGCTGGTTCCCGAGCCGACGGCGTCGGTGAAACATCGTCGAGCCAGTTGCTGCAGATCAGCGCCGAAGGAAACGCGTTGCGCACAAGTACACGGATGGCATTCTGGCTTGCGCCCGGTGAAAAATCTTCAGGCAGGCTGGCATTGAACAGCACCATCTTGTCGGATCACCTGGTCTCGAAACGAGTTCGCATCGGCGGCAGCGCGAAACTTGCCGCGAGCACCAACCAAGACTTGGACAACGTTGTTGAGTACGAGGTCACTTTTACCGTGCCGCGGGACGAACGGCACACGTACGCCCAGTTCGAAGCACTTACCGGATATATGCCGTCCGAATTCAGCCGGTTTTGGAAATTGCCGCTGCGTTCCAGGAAGCTCGATACCTTGGACGATGGACCGGGAGAACAAGCGCATCCGGTGATCTTCTCCAATGCGAGCGGCAGTCACGCGATGGGAATTTTTTCACCGGATCAGCCATCGCGCGGTTTTGAACAGGCCGGTTATGGGCGGTTTCGATTCGAGGTGGAGAAGGTCGTGAAATGGAACTGCGTGTTCCGACTCCGGGATCAACGAGGCATCGCCGCCGGCCCGTACCGATTCCGCCAGTTCGTCGCTGTCGGCAGCTTGCAGGACGTACAACGGGCGCTCGAAACCATATTCGACCTGTTCCCCGAGGAAAAATCCGACGAATGACGCAACCATTCGTGGCCGATGACCAGGTGATTGACTTCTCATTCCCGGCGTCGAGGGGCCATGCTTGGAACGCGCTGGTTGGCGGAGTACCAGGTGCGCCAGGCGCGCTGATCGTAGCCGTAGCCATAGTTGCCGGTGATGCGATGCAAGGCGGTTAATGCCTCCTCGTTCTGCATCGGCACGACAACCACGTTCGCGCCTTTGCCCACCGATAATGCGGCATTTTCCTGGCCGGCACCCAATCCGGAAACCGAACGCGAAATCGTGGCCGTGTGAGTGCCCGACTCGGAGCCGTCGGAAATGACCATCCGATGCCGCGTGACCAGCGCCTCGATCAAGGGCGGCACCGACGCCGGATCGCCCAACTGGCCCAGAGCATATGCCGCGCGATTGACATGGTCGTTCCGTACGGCTCGTAACGCCAGCACATAGGCATCCACCACGCCCGGGGCGCGCAGGTCGACAAGGCAATCGATGCACTTGTAAAAGACGTCGCTGTCGATCGATTCCAGGGACGTGTTGATCAGCGCCTCCAACGCCGTCACATGTTCGATGCGGGCGATCACGTCGACATAGAACAGCCGCAGCCACGGGAGTGGCTCGGCATTCAAGAGCTGCAGCAGCCCTTTGATCGCCAACGGATCGCGAATTGCCGCCAGTTCGATCCGGAAGCGGTTCAATCGGTCCTGATCCTGCAGGGACCGGCGCAGGTTTTTCAATCGCAACGTCCAATCGCGAATCGCCTGCCGCGTCTGCGATTTTTCCTCAATCGCGTCGATCTCCTGCGGCAACCGCCAGCGGCCCTGGAAATATTCCATGCCACGCTCGCGCGGAATCTCTCCCGGAAGCACCCAGCGGCCTTCGATATGTGTGTATCCCAGCGCGTGACGGGCCTCGACGCAGTCCGGGTCCAACTCCAGGATCCGCCGCAGATGGACCGTTCGCAACGCCGGCAGCCGGTTTTCACGGCACCATTCCGCCAGTTCCCATTGCGCGGCAACTTTGTTCTCCGTTCGTGGCGCGCGGCGCTCGTACTCCGTCTCCAGCGGCCGGTCCGGTTCGATCCGCTGCAGGTCCTCGCGAAACAAACGGATCTCACCACCCGACGTCGTGACGATGGCCAGCACGTCCGCTTCGATCTTCTGCGATGGGCTGATCGAACCTTCGATGGTGCCGCCGTGGCGCAAGTGAAATACGTCTGCACGGCAAGGTCGAACGGCCAATAGCTCAAAGAAAGTCAACACCGCCACGGCAAGCAGCAGAGCCCGCTCGTCGACCCGCGGATCGGACTGTCCGGCAACCCGTTCGCCATATCGACCGATCGGAGCCACGCAAACCTCTCATGGGAACTCAGAGACGAACTTATTCTCACCCAGGTCGTTCCGTACCTCTGAGTATAGGAAGGCGGTTCGCGCAAATTCAATCCGTCAGGCGGCGGCCAGATCATCTCCCAGATATTTACGTTTGACTTCCGGGTGCACGCGCACCTCGGCGGGTGTGCCGTGGAACAGCACGTGCCCTTCGTCGATCACATAGCAGTGATCGACAATCTGCAAGATTTCCCGGGCTGCGTGATCGGTGATCAGGATGGCGATCCCCTGTCGGCTCAGCCCGCGAATGATCCCTTGGATACTCTGGACGGTTACCGGGTCGATCCCGGCAAACGGTTCGTCCAGCAGGATGATCTCCGGATCGGAAATCAGGCAGCGCGCGATTTCCAGCCGTCGTCGTTCGCCCCCGGAAAGCGAGTGGGCTCGCGACTTGCGCACGTCGAGGATATCGAATTGTTGAAGAAGTTCGCGGCATCGAGCCTTCCGCGCGGGACGGCTCATGCCCAGCAATTCCATCATACCCAGCAGGTTCTGTTCCACGGTGAGTTTGCGGAAGATACTTGACTCTTGCGCCAGGTACCCCATCCCTCCGTCGCGGGCCCGCCGGTACAAGGGCCAGTTTGTCACGTCCTGGCCATTCAGCGTCACGGTACCGGCATCGGGTTCGATCAGGCCGCATGTCATGCGGAAGCTGGTGGTCTTGCCCGCTCCGTTAGGACCCAGCAGTCCGACGATCTCCCCGCGATCGACTTCGAAGCTGACACCATCCACAACACGACGCGCGCCGAAGGACTTGATGAGTCCCTGCACCGATAGCACTGGCATTGCTCAACCCTCCCTGGTTTATGAGCCTGGTTCATGAGCCTGGTTCATGAGCCCACGGCGACTAATGGATCAGTCGCATCTTCTTCACGTTGGGCAACAGTGGCAACGGCCGATTCCAGGAATGGGGCCAATACACCACTGCCGCCTTACCGATCAACAGATCCCGTTCGACATATTTTTCCGTCCAGCCGCGCGCATCCGCGCTGTGGGCGCTGTTGTCGCCCATCGGAAAATACTGGTCTGGTCCGAGCGGAAAATCCCGTTCGTGCCGCGCCCGGAACAGGCGATCCGTTTTCCAAGTCGCCGGATTACGGAACACTACCGGGATCGATTGATCGATTCCCGCAAAATGGTCATAGTCGGATTCGTAGGCCGAAGTCGATGCGATGTAATAAATGTCGCGCAACACGCGCATGCCGTGCGCTGTCACGCGAGCACCGCGCGCCCCGATGCCGATCGGTTGCAGGTCTCCAGGATCGTCCGGGCTCCAGCCAGGAACCACGACCCGATCCGGCGTCCCGGCATAAGTGGTCGGTTTCGCGAACTGCACCAGATCGTCGTTCACCCATAGACGAATTTCGTCGTCGAAATTGGAGTACCGCACCGCGTATTTTCCCGGCCCGCGAATGGCTGTGTCCGCGGTTGGTTCTCCGTCGTCAAACGCAGTCTGCTCGCTGGATGTCGAGAGCGTCGCCTTGCCCGTTGCCAGTTCGATCGTGCAAAAGAAATGCACACCGCCCTCCACCAGGTCCAGAATCAGTTGCCCTTGCTTGTCCGCAACGATCAAGTCAGCTTCGACGGCCAGATCGCCGACCCAGTTCTTGCCGAGTTGACTCGGTTCCGGCTGGTATCGAGCCGTCGGATCAACTCTGAAGCTTGACGGCAGAACCGACGGGATTTTGGGTACTGCGTTGTATGCGCCGAAGTCGGAGATCAGTTCACCGGCGAACTCGCGTGGCAGGCCAAAGTCGTTCCCGCCCTGGGCTGCCCGCTCGATCGCGGCCCAGGTCGGCCCATCGGGGACAACGTGGCGATACCGCAACCACCTTTCGTCAGCTCGTCCGTCGACTTCCACGCCTTGCAGATCGGATTCCAGCAACCGCAATCCGTCGGAGTCGGGGAGAAACTGCCAGCGTGATGGCCAGGATACTTTGTGCAGGTCGGCGATCGCCGCGGTTTGTGAAATATCATCGACCAACTGCATCATCGCGATCTGCTTGTGCGGTGGCTTGCGCGCGATTCGGAACGCGGACTCGCCATCCTTGCGGATGAAGACGTCGCCGTATTTCAGCTTGATCGTCTCGTTGGGCAGACCGATCAGTCGCTTGATGTAGTTCACTTTCCCGTTACCGGGAAACTTGAACACGATTACGTCCCAGCGTTCAGGCTCGGACAGGTCGTAACTGAATTTACTGACGAGAATCCGATCGCCCGTGAACGTTCCTTGATTGGCATCTTCGTTCCAGTCCAGCGTCATCGTAAATCGGCACAGCGGGCAGGTTGTGGCAACCGCGGTACCCCAATCGTTTCCGGCCTGGCGATCGTCATTTTCGCAGCTGGCACTGCCCTGGTAGGCGTGTCCGCACTTGGAGCAGGTGACATCTTTGTGGTTGCCCATGAGCGTCGGCGCCATCGATCCCGTCGGGATCACAAACGCCTCGGCCACAAAGGTGCGGAACAGGAATGCCAGCATGACCGCCACCACGATCGATTCCACGGTCTCCCGATTGCTTTGCGGTGCGGCCGCTTTCCGGCCATCTTTTGGCCCATCATCCGGGCTCTCTTTCGAGGGTGATTTTTTGTCCGTCATGCGGTCCCCGTTCCAGGCTTCGCGGCATTGGGAGGTTCGTCGGCGGTCGCGGTCGCAGTCCCGTCCGTCGTTAACCGATTCGTGTCGGTGATCCGATTATTGTCGTTTTGCCTGCGGGTGTCGGTGCCCGCGGGCGTTGGGAACGGAATATAGCGAAAATTCGCTTCCGCCGGTACGCGAAGTTGCCCGCGAAATTGCCTCTGCCCGCAAAACCGGCGGTTCAGGAACCGCCCAGATTTGCGGCGGCGGCAGCGGGGGCGGCATTGCCAGCACTCGCCGGCGACGACTGCCGCAGCAGCCTGCGGGCCTCGCCCAGCAGGAACTTGGGGTCCTTGAACGGCTCGAATCCGATATCCTGCCATCGCACCAGGCCTTCAGCGTCGATCAGGAAGGTGGCGTGCAGCGGCAACTTTTCGAAGTCGTCGTGGCAGCGATAGGTTTTGAAGACGGACAGGTCGGGATTGGCCAGCAGTTGGATCGGCATCGGCCCTTCTTTGTAGTTCTCGATCGACTTGCGCAGGCCGTCGAGATCGTCCGAACTGATCGCCACCAGCGAGATATTCAATTCGGCAAATTCCTTGGCCATCGGTCCGAAGGCTTGCAATTGTTCGGCGCAATGCAGGCAGCCGGAACCGAGATAGTAGATCAGGATCAGATTGCGTCCGCGGAACTCGGCCAGTGAATGGGCCTGGCCTTGGGCGTCCGGCAGCGTCCAGGAATGGGCGGGCTGGGGCGTCCAGCGGAACGGTCCCAGGCTGTCGAGATTCGGCCGGTTGCCGCTGTCGGGTTTGGACTGCGCCGGAATACGCCAGTCCTCGGGCCATTGCAATTCGCGAGCGATCGGCAACAGTCGCGCGAACGTCGGCACCGAAAGATCATCGATCAGCGCCGAGAGAGCGCGCAGCTTCTGAAATGCTTCGGTCGCCTCCTGTTTCTTGTCCAGCGCCCAGAATACCTCCACCTGGCGCGCCAGCGGCTGGACTTCGTTGACGTTACCATTGACGAAATTCCGCGCCTGATTTTCCGCCTCCTGTTTTTCACCTGCCATCAGGTGAATCCAGGCCAGGTAGCCGTTCTTCGAAGTCTCGGCGATTTTGAATTGGGTTAATGCGCCCGCAAAGTCGCTGCGATAAACCGCTTCATGGCCTTCCAGCTCGGCGATCACTTTTTCCAGCTCTTTGACGATACCTTCCTGGCCTTTGCGCGCGTCCTCTTTGGCCTTATCGATTTCCGGCTGGGGCTTATTTTCCGTTCTGGCTTTGTTTTCGGCTTCCAATCCGGCTTTGTCTATCGCTTCGCGCTTGGAGACCAAGCGCTGTCTCACGTCCGCCATGACAGCCTGGGCCTGCTCGGCCTTTCCAGTTTGGAACAGCGCGATGCCAAGGAACCGGAGTCGCTTGACCTGCTCATGTTCGTTGTCGGTCGGTTCCAGGTACGGGGTGCCGCAGAGTTCCACGAGCTGATCCCAAAGCTCGAAGGTACTCAGCACATCAAACAGCCGCATTCGTCCGTAAAGGGAGCTGCCGCCGGTGACGGAGTTGTAGCGGGGATGACGTGGCAGTTCGCTCATGTTCTTGGCCATGTCGATGGCGGCCCGGACGCGACCGATATGGACAAGGTCTCGAATCAGCCATTCATTATTATGAGCGAAATTGTGGATTTGATCGGGGAGAATTCGATCGCGGATCATATGTGCATGATCGACGCGAGCCGAAGCTTCCTGTTGCCAGGAGGCGTCGTCATAGCGTTTGAGACCAGCGAAGATATGGCCGCCCATATGCCACATATGCGCGACGCCGGGCGAAGTCTGTCCGCTCAGTGCGGCCGAGGCCAATGCCTTTTCGGTCTTCTCATTGTCCCAGAGGTGGATGCGGTAGTGGTGGGCCGGGTGCATCGGGTCGACGGCGAACAGTTCGCTCAGCAACGCGTCGATGCTCAAGTAGCTGGAAATCGGGATCCCGAAGTCACGATCGCGCCACAGCCGTAGCGCCAGCAGCGCTTTCGCTTCGATATCCTGGGGGTACTTGTAGAGGATTCTCTCGAGCGATCGCGTGAATCGCTCGTGGCGTTCTTTGTTCTTGGCACTGCCGGCCTCGAAGTAGGAATGCAGACCGTCGATATACATCTTTTCGCGTTCGTCGGCCTTTTCCCGCCGTTTGTGTGCTTCGGCGATGAAGCCTTTGCCGCGATTCTCATTGTCGAAATTTGCCATCGCCATACCCCAGTAAGCCATCGCGCAGTCCGGGTCGATGGCGGCTGCCTGGCGGAAAGACCGTTCGGACTCGAAATACCAGAACCCGTGCAGTTGCCCCACCCCCTGGTTGAAAAATGCCTGGGCCTGCGGATCCTTACAGGTGATGCGGAAATCGATTTTCGGCATTCCGGGCATCAGGTAGGCGGCCTGTCGCGGTCCCTCGTTAAAGACCTCGCCGTGGAACGAATGACCGGGCCGCTTCATGGTATCGGCGGCCGCCGGCGCGCCTTCCTGCTTCGCTTCCTGCTTCGCTTCCTGCTTCGCTTCCTGCTTCGCTTCCTGCTTCGCTTCCTGGCCAAACAGGGGACAAGGCAACGCCGCGAAAACGATCATAGCCAGCATTTGGAATAGAGCGCGTGTCATCGATGAGTCTCGTGGCAAAAAGGGGGCGCGGTGCGGCGGGAGTTTGGTTCCTCGGCAGTTCGCCAAGTTTGTTATATTCTAGTCAACCGGTTTCGCCGATTGCTAGCCACGACGAGGAAGTTCGATGCCGATGCTGTACAAGATTGCCGGCGTCCAGATGGACGTCGAATTGGGGAATCGCGAGCGGAATTGCGAGCGGATGATCGCGGCGCTTCGCGATTCCTGCCAGGCCGGGAACATGCTGACCGTCTTTCCGGAGTGCGCTCTGGCCGGATACTGTTTCGAAAGCCTGGAGGAAGCTCGGCAGTACGCCGAACCGATCCCCGGTCCCGCCACGGAGCGAATTTGCGCCGCGGCGCGCGAATGCAGTGGATATATCGCCTTCGGAATGCTGGAGCGGGACGGCGACCGGGTGTTTAATGCTTGCGTACTGGCAGGACCAGCCGGCGTCGTGGCCAGTTATCGCAAGGTCCATCTGCCCTACCTGGGAGTCGATCGTTTCGTGACGCCCGGCGATCGCCCGTTCGCTGTGCATGAAATCAGCGGCCTGCGCGTGGGGATGTCGATTTGCTATGACGCCTCGTTTCCCGAAGCGGCACGCTGCCTGGCGCTGGAAGGCGCTGACTTGATTATCCTGCCAACCAATTGGCCCCCCGGCGCTCAGTGCACCGCCGCTTGCGTGATCAACACCCGCGCGCTGGAAAATGCCGTCTATTACATGGCCGTCGATCGTGTCGGCGAAGAGCGCGGGTTTCGCTTTATCGGCCAGAGTCGGATTTGTAACACCAGCGGCGAGACGATCGCCTTTGCCGATCACGCCAATCCGGCTGTGGTCCAAGCAGAAATTGATATCGAAAAGGCGCGCAACAAACGCATCGTCCGCGTCCCAGGATTACACGTGATCCATCGTTTCGCCGATCGCCGCCCGGAACTTTACCAGAAGATCGTCGCACCCAAACCGTCCTACGGACCGTCACCCGCCGGCCCGTAATAACACTCAGGAGCCACCCCATGGTTCGACTGCTCGTCCTCTACGGACACCCCCAAGACCCCGCCGCATTCGACAAGTACTATCACGAAGTCCATATCCCGATCGCTCGACGCATGAAAGGACTCAAAAAATGGACGATCGGGAAAGCGATCGACACGCCAACCGGCGAACCATCTCCGTACTATCTCATCGCCGAACTGTACATGGACAAGCGCGAGGACTTTGATCGATTATTGGCGTCACCGGAAGGCCAGGACGCAGTTGCCGACGTCCCAAAGTTTGCGACCGGCGGCGTAACGTTTTTGTATACCGAAGTCATGGATGTGGATTACTGATGACCAACAGCGAAGCTGCCAACGAAACAGCGGGGATCGAAGCAGCCGCCCGCATCGGAATCGTAACGGTTTCAGATCGGGCGAGCCGCGGCGAGTACGAAGATCGCGGGGGGCCGGCGATCCGCGACTATTTTCGGGAGACGTTGAATTGCCCCTGGCTGGCCGTGGAGCGCGTTATTCCCGACGAGCGTCCCACGATCGAAACGACGCTGTGCGCTTTGGCCGACGACGAGCACTGCTCCCTGATCGTGACCACGGGCGGCACCGGCCCGGCACCGCGCGACGTCACTCCCGAAGCAACACTCGCCGTCTGCGAAAAACCACTGCCCGGCTTCGGCGAACTGATGCGGAAAGTGTCGCTGGAGAAAGTACCGACCGCCATACTCTCCCGACAGACGGCCGGAATACGAGGACGCTGCCTGATCGTGAATCTGCCCGGCCAGCCCAAAGCGATCCGCGAATGCCTGGATGCCGTCATGCCCGCGATTCCGTACTGCATCGATCTGATCGGCGGTCCGTTTCTCACCACCGTTCCCGAGCGGGTTCAGGCGTTCCGACCGAAGCGATAACCGCGGGGATTGCGGAGGGTTGGGTGACCGATGTCACAACTCGAAATTGGAAACGCAACGACTCCGCAGTACCAATATCGGCATCATGGCTGAGGCGGGACGCGGAGCACGCTGTATGGGTGCAGCGCGAGGATGTTGACGCTTCCGTCTTTGCTTTCGCACACACCCAGGATGACGTAGCGTGTGATGGTCTTGCCGTTTTCCAGTCTGAAGAACCCGGCGTGAAATGGCAGCGGCTTGCCGCTGGCATCCGTGAATTCCGTGAAGTTGGGGTTCAGAACTTCGACGACACCCAGGTCGACCGGAGCCGGTTCGCCCGGTCGATAGCGTACCAGGTGCAGGTAATTGACCCCTTGCACGACCTCCGTGATCGCACACCAGGCTGTGCCGCTCGGTCCCACACACATGGCGCGGCAATCGACGGTCTTCGCGTTCGGGATCAGCGTCCCGACGGTGCGGCCCGGAAGCGTGTTGCCTTCGGCGGTCAGGTCGTAGGCATACAGGCCGTTTCCGGACATCGGCTGCGCGTAGAGCGTTTTTCCGTCGGGCGAAATGTCCCAGTTAATCGGATCGGGACTTGGATCGGTCAGCGCCAGCCGCGTGGCGGCGGTGGGAGGCTGTCCGTCGATGGTCTGCTTCAGACGGTCAAGTCGGCCGCTGTTCGGATCGTAACGCGCGATGTCACCGCCGAGGATCGGATGGTACGCACGGCCCAGGTAATCGACCACGATGAAGCCGTAGAAGTGCTCGGTATCGATCAGCTCCTTGTACTTGCCGGTTTTCAGGTCGAGCACCAGGAAAACCGCGTTCTCGCCCGGGCCCGGCCGGTGATCCGAACAGGTGGAGATGTAAGCCAACCCGCGCGATTCGTCGGGTGTGATGCTGTTGATGCCGTGATGCGGCACGGGGATCGGGAAGACTTTGGTGCGCCCGGTATCCGGATCGTAGACCATCGGATAGCCGCCGGGGTAGTCTTCGCGTTTTTCCGTCGCCGTCGGGTACCCCTGTTTCGTGCCGAAGTAGATATGCCCGGTCAATTGACCGACGTTGTTGCGAGTGTGGATCTTGGACTGCGCGGCAAAGCCCTTGGCATCGGTGCCGATCGCTTTGTGGGCATCGACGACAACGCGCATCTTCTCGGCGGCCGGATCGAACTCCACCAGCCACGAATTGACGGCGTTGGCGTGCGTACCGATGTATAAGCGCCGGTTGCGGCCTTCGATGATCGCAAAGTAGCCTTCGCCTTCCGTTGCTGTTTCCTTCGGGATCACGTAGGCCTTCGCGCCCACCCAGCGACTCGGCAACGGCTCGGCCGACCACAGAACCGTCGGCCCAAGGTACGTTGATACCAGCTGCACAGCGCAGCCCAACGTGCAAAACAGGCTCGTCCAACCAGCTCTCATGGCGCGTCTCCCCAATCTGGTGTTTCGAAACAAGGTTCCATGTTTGACGCCGCGGCGCGAAAATGCAAGTCCCGCAGTCACGGCCCCTTGACGACCGTCGGCGCATAATGATCGCCGCTCGCAGCTCCTCTGCGCCTTTGCGCCTCTGCGTGATCCGTTCCAAATATGGATTCTCGCAAAGGCGCAAAGGCGCTAAGGAATTCTTCATGCGCGGAGTGGTGAGGGGCTTCCAACCCCCGCCGAGTCGGAACTGCCGGAACGGAAAATCGAACTGCGAATCCCGACGCATCGCCTCCCACCCCGATCGGATCCACATCGGCGGTGGCTGCCTCCGAATGCCCCTGGCTTGTCCTTGTCCAGGGGATTGTTACGTCTTGTGCTACCGTCGCTTGACGCTTGGCTCTTCGGTCGAGCGCTGGAAAGCGGTAATGATTCCGTTCATGCCGTGTGCCACTGGTGAGGTACTCCGAGCCAGTGCTCAAGCGACCGAGCACGGGTTGAAGAGCGGCGCTGGGTGGAATCGGGCATCGGACGATCGTCGCAGTATGTTCGTGGTTAAGGACATCGAGTTCGAATGAGCGCGGCGCGGCATATGCGACGCAATGTCCTCGAATCTGATTTAGCACTTCGGGTGAATACCGATCCCCGATTCGCCGGTCGTCCACAGTCCAAACGATATTCTGTCGCATGAGCACTGGCTCGGAGTACCTCGTCAGTGGCACACGAACTGAGTCCAGACCGTCGAGTCACCCGCCACGCCGAGACGCGAAAAAGCGGCCATTTCCCCGAAGGGGATGTTCTTCAGCGCAGCCCAGGGTTGCCGGTATTCCGGCTACCCTGGGTACATCCAGCACCCTCCAAGTTCCTCGGTCGAGCGCACCGGCACACGGACACCAACCGACTTCGCCGAGACCGAAACCGAAACGACGAGGAATCATGGCGATCAAGTCAACGTTCGTGTTGTCTGCCACTGGCACTCCATGCGGTGCGGTGAAGTTTCCATGATTCAGCGCTCCATCCGTTGCGGTCTCGGCGGGCCCATGAGTGTCAATGGACCGATCCGCTCGACCGCCGGCGCGCGGAGGACGCTAACCGGGGGTAGCCGGAGTACCGGCAACCCCCGGCTGCGCGGCAGAAAAACCCCTTCGGGGTAAATGGCGCGACGCATTAACCCATTCACCGAAAAGAAGTAATTCACAGCGTTGGCTGAAAGCGGTCATGATTCCGTTCATGTTGCGTGCCACTGGTGAGGTACTCCGAGCCAGTGGCACACGAACTGAGTCCAGACCGTCACGCTGCGACGGGGCTGGAGAAGTGATCTCGTTGCGCGCACAATACAGATCCAGAAACTCAACCCCACTCCGACTCTGATCAGACCATTGGTTTGGCGCGGAACACTTGTCCGCCACGGAGCCGAAAATGACGATTCAGTTGCGACCTTCCCAAGGCAGTCCGGCCGACCGTGGTTATCGCTGGCCGGCGGAATGGGAACCGCAGTCGCGTCTGTGGTTGTCCTGGCCGCACAACCGGCGCACCTGGCCGGGACGCTTTGACGGCATTCCGGAGATCATGGCCCGGTACGTACGCGAGGTGGCTCGATTTCAACCGGTCGATATTCTGGCCGGCGGCGAAGCCGTGATGCGGGAGGCCGCCGCTGCGGTCGGGCGACTGCCGAATGTCACACTTCACGATATTCCGACGAATGACGCCTGGTGCCGGGACCACGGACCCACATTCCTGGCGGGCCCGCCTTCCGTTCCGCCGGCCTTGATCGACTGGGGCTACAATGCCTGGGGCGGAAAATACCCGCCGTTTGATCTCGATGACGCGGTGCCCCGCCGCATCGCTGAAAAAATGGGACGCATCGCTTTCGCTCCTGGAGTCATCCTCGAAGGAGGCGCAATCGATGGGAACGGAAGCGGCACCATTCTGACCACGGAGAGCTGCCTGCTGAATCCCAACCGCAACGGTCCCATCGACAAGCCCAGGCTGGAACAACTGCTGGCTGATTTTGTTGCGGCTCGCTCCGTGGTCTGGTTGAGCGGCGGCGATCTGGCCGGTGACGATACCGACGGACACGTCGATCAGCTGGCCCGCTTCGTCGATCCGTTCACCGTCGTCGTGGCGTATGAATCCGATCCGACCGACGTCAATCATGAACCGCTGGCCCGGAACCTCAGGGAACTACGCAGTCACACCAACGAAGCGGGGACACCGTTGCGCGTTTTGACGCTCAACATGCCGCAGCCGGTCACGCTGGAAGGTCAGCGGTTGCCGGCCAGCTACTGCAACTTCCAGATCGGCAATCAGTTTGTGATCGTGCCGCAATTCGACGACCCCAACGACGCGCTGGCAATCGCAACATTGCAGCACTGTTTCCCGGATCGGCAGCTGATCGGGCTGCCGGCTCGGGACCTCGTATGGGGCTTGGGCGCGTATCATTGTCTGTCCCAGCAGGAGTCGTGCAGCTGAGATCGAAGGGCGGTGCGCAAGCAAAACGCGTCAGGACGCGCGAGCGGCACGCTGGTGCCACGGCGTCGAACGCAGCAGTATGCAGCCTTGCGATACTTCGGCCTTACCCGGCGCTCCCACCGCCGCCGTCGGGCAGGCGATCCAGCCGTGCAGCGTGTGCCAGGAATGCCGTAGTGCGAACGGAATCGAACAGGAGCTCACGTTCCCAATCTGACTGGTGACATCGTTGATGACCGAGGCCCGGACTCCCAGTTGTTCAAATTTCATCGCCGCCAGCCGCACGATCGCCGAGCCAGCCTGATGGGGAACGACAAACTGCAGGTCGGTCGAGGGAAGTCCGCGGGAACGAAGGCAGGACTCGAGTGCACTGGCCATCGCCCGCGGCGCGATATCGGCGATGTTCAGTCCGTCCAATCGAAAGACGATCCGGCTTCCGACCCGCGTGCGGCCGGCCGAGGCGTCGGGGAAAAGTACATTGTCCCGCAACTCAAAATCAAAATAGGCGCCGGGGGCGGGGCGCCGGCAGGCGAATGCATCGTGGATTTCAAAATGGACCGGATAGACAGGGCTGTCGCAGCGCGCGATCAGCGTCGCCGACGCCAGGTCCCCGAACAGTGCACCTGTCGATGCGCATTCATAATCGGTAATCCGGCTGATGCGGCTGGCGACGGTCACCAGCACGAACTGCTCACGCCCCAATCCCAGCATCGGCACGACGATCCGCCGCACGACCTCCAACGCCTTCGAATAACCACTGCAGAACCAGTTCATGCCATAGACGGGACAGGCCGGAATGCCCAGCCGACGAGCCAGGCGTCGGGCCGAGCAAAACAGCTGTTCACGACGCACCAGATCGGGATGCGCCAGCCGGCGGGCGACGGCCAGCGGGATATGTGATGGCGACACGTAGACGATCGCCGCGCATTGACGCAGGTCCACGCCCCATTCGCGCTGCAGCCTGCGCACCGCACCGTACGCCAAATCGACCTCGGAACGGTCGGAAATCCGGCGGGCTCGTGTGCCCGTATGCTTGACGAATTTCTGCGGCAACGACTCGGCGAACCAGGCATTGTCCAACGAACGCTGCGGCTCGTAGACCGAAATTGCCGCAACGCCAAGCGCGGAGGGGCCAATCATGGATGGAAATGCGGTCTGCATACAGGTCGACGCCGAAGAGTTCCCCAGATCCTTGTTTCGACGGTGGGCGCCGTCGACTGAACCCGATATTCGGCGACCGGAGAAATAGGGGCAGGCGAGCCCCACAGTCTGTGGAATCTCTGCGGGTCGGGCAAACCGGCCGATCAGTTCAGCGCCGGTCGGCCAGTTCAAGGTTCGACGACAACGCGAAAGCTGGTGGCCGTGTCACGTTCGCCGGGCGGTTGCTGAGGGCGGGAAGGGGCCGACGGATCGAGATCCTCATAGAGTAACGGCGCGTCTTTCTGATAACTTCGCCCGCGAAGCAACAAATTGAAGTCCGGATCGGGCTGCTCGTCCACCGGGCTGCCGCTGTCGGCAAGCGTACGCGTCCACTCGTAGCCGTTGCCAGCCATGTCGCGAAGGCCGAACGGCAGGCAGATATCAAACTTCGATTCGCCCACGGCATGTGCCTGACCGCCCAGCGCAATACCCTCCCCTTGCTCCGCGCTCCATCGAGGATCAAACGGCCCGATCTGACCTGCCGGCCGGTCGTGGAATCCAGACGCTTTGTCCCATTGAGCCGCTGTCGGCAGATTGCCGCCCATCCGCCGCGCGAAGGCACGCGCTTCTCCGTAGGTAATATTGAGAATCGGAATGTCGAGCCCGGTCTGGTTGAGGCTGCGTTCCCTCCAGAACGAGAAATCCGCGGTGGCATCCGCGTCTTGGCGCACGATGTCAAGGAAATTGCGTTCCGATACCTTGTCGCGCATGACATAGAAGGTCGGCGGATCGGACGATCGTTCCCGCGGCACCAGGACAAATTCTATGCCGGACTGCTCATGAATGATCCGATCGTAAAACGCGATTCCATCGCTCGATGGCCGTAGGATCGTCGCCTGATCGGCGGGCTTGAATCCGGTCAGCTCGGCCACCTGAGGCGGCACGATCCGCAAAGTGAATGCATGTCTTGCGGAGCTCCAGGGAAGTGTGGCACGAACGGTCGCCGGATAACTGCCGGGCAACGTATCGAGCGGTACGCTCACGGTCACGGTATGCGGCTTGTCCATTCCGCGCCACGGCTCGATCTCGACGGAAGCCTTACCCTGCAGTTCCGCCGCGAATTCCAGCGAAAACGGGGCCGTGTGGCCCCAGGCAGCTCCCAGCAAAGTGACATCGAATGTGCCGCGGCCGCCGGCCTCGACTTCGACGACATCCGCTGAAATCAGTCGGGGAACCATTTGCCACAGTCCCAGCCCTATCGCCAGCGCCAGCATCCCCGCCAGGGCGATCAGCAGGCCGCGCCGGCGAGGAACCGTTTGATCATCTCCCACCACCGACTTCTGCGACGCACGAAGCGCCTCGGCGAATTCGCGGCAGGTCGGGTAGCGATCGGTGTGCTTTTTGGCAAGCGCTCGCAACAACACTCTCCGCTCCGCCTGGTCAATTCCCTCCAACGTCGGCTCCGTCTCGATATGCATCTTCATCGCCTGGAACGGCGTCGCAGCGCGAAACAGCGGCCGGTTCGTGCGCAGCTCGTAATAAGTTGCCGCCAGACTGTACTGGTCGCTGAATTTGCTGATCCGATTCAGCCAAACCTCAGGCGCGCCATACAGCGGCGTGCCGGTCGATGTCGCCGTCATGTCGAGCTTGTCGCGATTCAACAGGCGAGCCACTCCGAAATCACCCAGCCGGGCGTGACCCTTCACCAACAGGATGTTGTCGGGCTTGATGTCGCAATGAATCACGTCGTTGTCGTGGAGGAAGTCGAGCGCCTCTGCGGCTTCCTCGATATAGCCTGACAACTCCTCGAGCCGAATCCCCGGCAGCCCGGCACGAACCGCGTCGTCCAGCACGTCGGCGATGCATTGATCGGCCAGGTCCATCACCATCACCAGCCGGTCGGCGTTGAACCAGTATGCATGAAGCTGCACCAGGAACGGATGACGCAGTTGCTTCATCAGATCCAGCGCCCGCACTTCGGACTGCGTCGCTTTGTGTCCCGCCGGCCAGCTCACAATCTTGATCGCCACCGGAACGCCGCCCGGAGCGTGGGCACGCCAGACGGTACCGTAACTTCCCGAGCCAATCCGCTCCGTCAGCCGATAACCGGTGCTGGCCTGGACGATCTCGAAATCGTCCGCTCGACGCTCCGGCTGGCCGTGCGAATCAGGTTCCTGGCTTTCGGGAGCCATGCAAACGGGTCCTTTCGGCCACCTCGGCATTGCGGACCGGCTGGCTGGTAATCTAGGTCGTCCAGGCGAAGCTTACTCCTGGCTGGACCCTGGTTGCAACCGTGTTCTGGCCGAAGTCATTGAAATCGGTCAAGTCCCTCCAGGCATCTCCACGATGGAATGGAAAGAGTAGCTCCTGGAGAGCAAGGACGCAATTTGCGTTATCCAGGGAACGTCGAAACGGCGTCGCGGTGCGCGGCATCGGAGCCGCCGACTCGATCATATCGAGCTGCATGGAGAGGGATCCCATGATCAATTCCAGAACGCAAACGGGGCGTTTAGCCATCACGGCCGCGAGTTTGGCTATCGCGCTGGTTCCGCTGACCGCCGCCAGGGCCCAGCAGAGTACCTCGGGCTCGTTCATCAATATCGTCGACGGTGATCCGGTCGCCGGTCCGAGTTGCGATGCATACGACCCACGTCTGGAACAGCGACCGATGCTCGACGAGACGTTCGCCGCCATGGGAGATGCTCCGTTCGGCTTGTCGGTGAACGACGCGGCCGGCGGCTACATCGACAATCCTTTTGTGGGCACAATGTTCCGTCTGCGTTACGATTCCGCATACGGCAATCCCTTGCCGGATCGCGCCGAGTTCTTCTATGCACAATGCGGCTGCTTCAATCCAATGAACCCGGTCGCACCCGGTCCAGGATTTCCACGCCCTGGTCAGGGCGGCCTGGCCGAACGAAATCTCGATTACCAGGACTTTGCCGCCTACCTGGAAATGGCACGCACCGACTGGTTCTCCTGGTTTGCGGAAGTGCCTTTTCGAATGCTGAACCCTGACCTGCTGGATAACACCGCGGGTCTCTCCGACGTTAATTTCGGGATCAAATATGCTCTGATCGCCACGCCCGATCAGTATCTTACGTTTCAGTTTCGCGTCTACGCACCGTCGGGTGACGCCGATCGCGGTCTCGGCACGGCCCATTTCAGCCTCGAGCCGGCGCTCTTGTACTGGAGCCGTTGGAGCGACCGCGTGACATTGCAAGCGGAACTGCGTGAATGGGCCTCGCTGTCGGACTCGATTAATCCACTGAATGGAGAGGACTACTCCGGCAACGTCATTCGCTACGGCGTTGGATTGGGCTACGACTTGATTCCCTCCGACGATGTAAGCTGCTGCGGACGATTGACCGCCGTCACCGAATTCGTCGGCTGGGCCATTCAAGGTGGTTATGCGACAACGGCCGGCGGACCGGTCAGCACTTCAGGTGACTCGATCCTCAACGTCAAGGTGGGAGCCCGATATACTGTGGGCGCGAGCAGCCTGTACGCCGGATATGGCCACGCGTTGACCAGCGACGTTTGGTACGAAGACATCTTTCGACTCGAATGGCGTCGCTCGTTCTGACGCCAATTCGTTCCAAGTTCAGCGCGACGATGAGCGTTGCAACCACAACAGCGGCGAGGCTCAGGCGGTTCTACGAACGCTCGCCGCGTGATCACCGACCGCGAACCGTCGTTGGCCGGGCCGGTCCGCCTGCAACCCGTTTTCGGTGCGTCGGCGGTGGTTCGAGCACTTCAGGAGGAATGCTGGCGATCACCGCCATGTTTCTCGGCGCCGTGCTGCTTGGCCCGGCACTGGCCACTGCGGCGGAACCGGCCGTCGCCGTTAAGCCGGAAGATCTTTCAAAACGCATTCAGGAGCGCATCGATCGCCATCCCGGCGTCGCCACGGTCGCTCTGCGGCACGTCGAATCGGGGTTCGCCTTTTCCCACCGAGGCGACGAACCGATGCCGACCGCCAGCCTGATCAAGCTTGCCGTCATGATTGAGGCATACCGCCAGGCGGAGGAGGGAAAAATCGATCTGCAGACCATGATCCCCCTGCGAGACGACGACAAAGTGCCGGGGTCGGGAATCCTCACTTCCCATTTTTCCGCAGGGGCGACGCTCTCCTTGCGCGATTACCTGCACCTGATGATCGCTTTCTCGGACAACACGGCGACGAACGTCGTGGTTGATGCGATTGGACTTCGCAGTACCAGCGACACGATGCAGTCCTGGGGCTGGCCCAATACCAAGCTGCATTCCAAAGTGTTTCGCCGCGACACCTCGTTGTTTCCAGAACGCAGCAAGCAGTTCGGGCTGGGCAGCACGACGGCACACGAAATGCGTGAGATCCTGCAGCGATTACACGAACGCGAACTGGTATCGCGCGCGGCCAGCGAAGCGATGCTGACCCATCTGCGCAAGTGCGAAGATCGCTCCACATTTCGCCGCGATCTTGCACGCTCGATCACCGTCGCCCATAAGACCGGCGCCGTCACCGGAGTGCGCACCGATGCCGGACTGATCGAAATGGCCGGCAGCCACATCCTCCTCTGCGTATTGACCAAGGACAATCCGCCGCCCAACGCCGGGCAGCCCGACGAGGGAGAATCGCTGTGCGCCGACATCGCGAAACTCGCGGTGGATGCCTTCCCCGCATCACCGGATAAGTCCGGCAAGTCCAGCTCTAAATTGCAGGAAGGCGATTCCGGCGACGAAGTGCTGCGGATCCAGCGGCGCTTGAACATGGTCCTGGACCCCCGTCCGCAGCTGGCGGTGGACGGCGAATTCGGACCGATGACCCGCGCGGCCGTCGAACGGTTTCAGAAACAGGTCGGCTTGCCGGCCACCGGTGCCGTCGACGGCCCGACGCGCGACAAGCTGTTTGGGGACCGCTAAGGCCCACAGCATACTGGCACGATCAGCTTGAAGGCAGCATAATGCACCCAACAAATTCTCCGATATTGGAGTCTTCCCGGTGTCATTATCTCAATCGCTCCCGTGCCGTGTCTTCCTGATCGGCTGCTTGACCTTGACGTTGGTCATCGCTTCTTCGATGGCGTGGGCACAAGGTGTCCAAGCTCAAAATCCAAAGGCGAAACGTTCGAAGGAACAGGACGCCAGGCCGATCCGCGCGCTATTGATCCTCGGCGGCTGTTGTCACGACTACAAAGAACAGCAGACGCTGCTCACCAAAGGCCTCTCCGCCCGCATCAACGTTCAATGGACGATCGCCTACGATCCGGACACCGGTACCAAGCACCTCAACCCGTGGTACGAAAAGGATGATTGGGCGAAGGGCTTCGACGTCGTCGTACACGACGAATGCTGCTCCGACGTGAAGGACGTAAAGACGGTCGAGAAGATCCTGAAGCCGCATCGCGATGGGCTGCCGGCGGTGTTGCTGCATTGCGGAGTTCACAGCTACCGGACGGAGGGATACCCGGACCGCACTCTTTGGTTTGACTTCACAGGCCTCGCCAGCACGGGCCACGGACCGCAGGTTCCGATTCAAATCAAGTTTCTGGATGACGGACACCCGATCACGCACGGATTGAAAGGGTGGACGACGCAGAACGAGGAACTGTACAACAACTTCGCCGGCAAACTGATCGACACCGCTCAGCCACTGGCGACCGGCAGGCAGGAATATAAGAACAAGGATGGGACGGAAGTCACGGACGAGGCGATCTGCGTCTGGACCAACAAGTACAACGGAAAAACCAACGTATTCGCCACGACGTTGGGCCACAACAACGTCACGGTCGCCGACGATCGCTATCTCGATCTGGTCGCCCGTGGCCTGTTATGGTCGGTCGGCAAGCTTGACGATCACAACTATCGCAAGCCGGCAGGCCGAGTCTTGATCGAAGAGTGATACTCCAGGGTATCGAGCAAAGGGCAGTGACATGTCGTTGACTCGCCGGGAAATTCTCCAGTCCGCCGTTGCCGCCGGGTCCGCGGCATCAGTTCTGAAAACAGGAACGACTTTCATGCAAGCCGAAGAAAACAAACTAAAAGGTCGCATCAAGCATTCCGCCGTCTTCTGGTGCTTCAATATCGCCGGTGAAAAATGGGATATCGATCGAACCTGTTCCGTTGCCAGGAGCCTGGGCTGCAAGTCGGTGGAGATTTGCGGGCCGACCGAATGGCCGACACTGAAGAAATACGGACTGACCTGCGCCCTGGCATCCAACGGCATGCCGGGCGCCCCGTTCATGAAGGGATTGAACAACCTCCGATATCACGACGAAGTGATCGCCACCACGACGAAAATGGTCGATGACTGCCATACCGCCGGCTTTCCGGCCGTAATCGCCTTCACCGGCTACAAGTGGCGGGACGCCGAGGATCCGAAAAGCGGCGAGATCAGCCTGGACGAAGGAGCCGCCAACTGCGTCGCCGGACTGAAAAAACTCGCCCTGAACGCCGAAAAGAAAAACGTCACGATCTGCCTGGAGCACCTCAATACGCGCGACGACAGTCACCCGATGAAGGGCCATCCGGGATATCAAGGCGACGACATCGACTACGTTGCCAACATCGTGCGCAAGGTCGGCTCACCCCGCATCAAGCTGTTGTTTGACGTCTACCATGTGCAGATCATGAACGGCGACATCATTCGGCGGATCGAGGCATGTAAGGACGTAATCGGTCACATTCACACTGCCGGTAACCCCGGACGGGCGGAACTGGACGGGAAACAGGAGATCAACTACCCGCCGATCATGCGCAAGCTGGCGGAAATCGGGTATGGCGGCTTCGTGGGCCACGAGTTCATTCCGACCCGTGACCCGCTCGCCGGATTGCGCGAGGCCGTACAACTCTGCGACGTCTGACCGCCAGTGTGTCGAGCTCACGCAAAGGCACCGAGCAGTTCCAAGGACTTTGTGGGTGACCGCCCACGGTGAGTCAGCCTTTGACGCGATAACCGCGGCCGCTGAGAATTTCGCGGACGCGATCCAGATGTTCGCCTTGAATTTCCAGGCAGTCGTCCTTGACGGTTCCTCCGGCACCGCAATCCGACTTCAGCCGGCTCAGCAGTTCGCCCAGGTCGTTGGCTTCGGGCGCCAGTCCGCGGATGACGGTGACGATCTTCCCCTTCTTGCGTTTCTCGACCGACAACTTTGCCAGCTGCTTTTCCGGTGGAATGCGGCTGGCGGCGGGAGGATCGCAGGTACATTGCGATTCCAGTTCCCCACATCGCTCGCAACGCGGCGGTCGATCAAATGGCGTACCGGCGAACAATCGCATCACAAGCCTGTCAATTGGGAGTGAGGGCGTTGTGATAGACTTCCTGGACGTCGTCGCAATCGTTCAGCAGGTTCATGAACTTCTCGAACAACGGCAAGTCTTCCGGGCTGATCTGCTTGGTGGTCTGAGGCAGGAACGTGATTTCCTGAACCTGGAACTCGATGTCGGGAAAGGCCTGCAATAACGCGGTCTTGGCCTTGAAAAACTCGCTGGGAGGAGCAAACACCGTCACCAGACCATCCTTGCACTCTACATCGTCGACATCGACGCCGGCTTCCAGCATCGCTTCCAATACCTGATCGCTGTTCTCCCACTTGAACGAGAGAACCGCCAGTTGATCGAACATGTGGGCCACGGAACCGGTCGGGCCAATTTTGGCGCCGACCTTGGTAAAGCAATTGCGGACTTCGGAAATGGTCCGATTATTGTTATCGGTGAGGCAGTCGACGATCGCCAGGCAGCCGCCGGGCCCGAAGCCTTCATAGCGTACTGCCACGAAGTCCTCGCCACCCGAACCTTTGGCCTTTTCGATCGCCTTTTCAATGACGTGGCTGGGGACCTGATCCCGCTTCGCCTTTTCAATCAGATTTCGCAGCGCCGGATTGCTGGCGGGATCGGGAACGCCGTTTTTGGCGACGACATAGAGTTGTTTGCCGTATCGGGCATACAGCTTGGATTTTTGGCCGGCGGTCTTGAAGATCGAGGCCTTGCGGTTTTCAAAACTTCTACCCATGGATAATGTCACTCGCCTTGAATCGAACTACATGACGTCATCGAGCCGGCAGCGGCACGCCCCGCCATTCTACCAAAAGCGGCCGCGCGGCCCACCGGCCGTACCGGTTGAGCCAAGTGGGCGATCCGAGGTTGAAGTGGAGTTTGACCGGCTCTGCCGGGCAAGTTTGAAATTGTGCGAGCTTCCGCAGGGCGCCGTCCAATTTTGCACGTCGTAGCAGCCCATCTTCGGCACGGTCCGCTCTGTCTCAGCGAACGCGACCCGTTACCGATCATCGCCGCGCTTCTCCTCGCGCCTCCGTATCGCTTGCTCGACAAGCATGCAGGTCAGCACGCAGATCCCGAATCCTCCCCGGCGCCGACCCCGTTCCCCGTTCCCCGTCACTCCGCTTTTTCGAGTGCGCCGCGCACGAATTCGCGGCGTGTGACAAGGTGCTTCCGCAGCGCGTCGCAGATCTGCTGCAGCTGCTCGCGAGCAGCTTCTTCATCGGCGCCACGCAATCGGGCCCGCAAACGGACCTCCGGTTCCAATGCGACCTGCATCTGCTCGATCTTGGGAAAAATCACCTCTTCCGTGAAGAACGTATCGGTCATTTCGGTCAGTCGCTTCTTGAATCGGGAGTAGAACTCCGGGTTCGCCAGCAGCGGACGTGAAATGTCACCGCCGTCTCGCCACCAGAACGGGCCTCCCAATCCAAATCGTAGAAATCCGGGCTGCCGGCGGTCGCGCGGCGGAGTCTTGTCGAGTCCCCCAGGTCTGGCACCTTGCGCGCCAAAGTAGATCGGCATCTGGTACAATTCCTCCGGCGGGCCACCCCGCTGACTCCAGGTTGAATCCTGATCCCACGGATAGATGCTCCATTTGCCGGTGCCGGCGCGGTCGAAATAGAAGAAGAAGTTGTTGAAGAACCCGTCCCAGTGTGATAGCAGCGAGTTCACCGCGAAGTAGTTGATCACCTGGTCGACTTCAAACTTGGACTCGATCAGTTCCCAGATTTCTGCTTCGTCGCTGGCTGCTTCGAGCTGTTCGATCAGGCGTATCAGATCCTGGTATCCGTCGTGGCGATGCGACTTCTTTTCGTAGCGACCGGCGATGTCCATCCGTGTCGGCCACAAGCTCTTGGGGGTCCGCTGGCTGATCTGAGCATTCCCCATCCAGATCAATTTGTAGAGGTCACCTTTGTCGTTGATCTCGTGTCGGCGAAAGAAGCTGCCATTGGGCTGCTCGAAATACAGGTGATAACCGGCCGGCTGCCCGTTGATCATCAGCCGCACATAGCCGGTCAGGTACGACGGATTGCCGGCGAGCCGGTAGAGTTCGTAGGCCAGTGCCTCGTTGAGAATCGTCTGTTCGTCCGGTTCGTAGAGCAGGTTCAGAGTGGTGATGCCGGTGAGGGGTCGATCTTTGTGAAAGCGCACCTTCCAGCCGCTCTTGCGTCGAACGACATTCACGAAGTCAAAGACCTGCGACTGACCGCCTTCGGGGTCGGTGTAGATGATGGCGGAGGGCCCTTGGGCGGCGAGCGGCGCGGCATCGGAGCCGTCGCGGGGTCCGAACAGGAATGGGAATCGCGGACCGCCTTGCCCGGGCGCGCGCCGAGGCGGGCCGAGACGGCCATCCGCTGGCCCTGGAAAAACCGCCAGCGTTTGCTCCGCTCGATACTTTTCCCCCGCCTCGAACGGCTTTTTCTCCACGTGAAAGAACTGCAGCACGGGGATCCGGTCGACCACCACCAGGCGCGGCAAACCCTGCGGAAGTATGGACGCGACGCGCTGCTTCAGGCCTTCGTAACCTTCCCGCAATAGCGGTTCAGCCTCGGCATGCATCCCCTGGCCCATCAACACGCCTCCCAGCAGCGAGCGTGTGTTAAAGGTCGTCCAGTCATCCGGCTGGTGCCTGGTGCGAACGGCGAGCGATTCGCGCACCAGTGGTTCGGCCTCCGCATACGCCTTGACCTTCTCCAGCAGGAGCCCATACAAGGCCAGCTGCGCCGCGAGTTGCGGGCTTTCCGCCGGCAAGTCCCGGCGAACGACGGCGATCAACTCGGCAGCCAGTCGCGCCGCATCCGCCGCGCGCCCCGCAAGCACGTAGGTGTTCAGCAGGCCGTTGCCAATTGTCATTCCGAACGGCAGATTTCGGCCACCGCGATATGCCTCCTCCATCAAACGCACCGCTTCGTCCATCCGCCCGAGCTCACGGAGGCTGATGCCGAGATTATTCATGCTCAAGATCGTGTCCGCATGGTCATCGCCAAGCTCCTTGCGACGGATCCGCAGCGCTTCCTCATAGAGCGGCAGCGCGCGCTCCCGGTTGCCGGACGCGTCGTAGGCCAGCGCCAGATTGTTCATTACGGAGAGTGTGTTGGGATTTTCGTAGCCGGCGGTTTCCTTGAGCAGCAGCAAGGCTTCCTCCAGAATCGGTACGGCTTGAACCCACTGCCCCAGGGACGTGTAGTTGTGACCCAGGTTATTCATGCTGCCGATCGTATCGGGATGCTTGTTCCCGAGCTTCGATCTGCGGATGCGCAGCGTTTCCTCAAGCAAAGGCCGAGCCTTTTCAAGATTTCCCGTATCGCCATAGGCGAGCGCGAGATTGTTGATCATCGTCAGCCTCAGACGGTGCTGTTCGCCAACCTTGTCAATGGCCAGCTTTTCTGCCTCTTCCAGCAACGGTATCGACAGCAGAGGTTTGCCGGCGTCACGATAAGCCTCGGCCAGATTGTTCATGCTTACCAGCGTATCGGCGTCGTCTTTGCCATTCTCCAGAACTCTGACTTCGAGCACCGCTTCGTACAACTCGATTGCCTTGTCCCGGTCGTCGACAGCCTGGCAGGCCATGGCGAGGTTGTTCATGACGACCAGAGTTTTCGGATCGCTCCGGCCCAACGTCGCCCTGACGAGTTCCAGCGTTCTCTCCAACAGCGGGACCGCCAACTCCGGGCGACCCGCCTCCTGGTGTCCCAGACCCAGGTTGTTCATGCTGGAAATCGTATCGGAGTGTTCCGCGTCAAGCAGTCGCTCCCGGGTCCGCAAGCACTTTT
>Ga0233425_10001346_pt1 | contig 56070 bp, 49 predicted proteins | sample Watercolumn_Towu_2_FD_181712 | JGI IMG/M metagenome (GOLD analysis project Ga0233425, IMG submission 181712) | Freshwater microbial communities from Lake Towuti, South Sulawesi, Indonesia - Watercolumn_Towuti2014_140_MG | ecosystem: Environmental > Aquatic > Freshwater > Lake | place... | reverse complement strand
TTACCGAGAGTAACCAATTGCATACTGTTTCGTACGCAGTGTCACCCTACTGATGAGAAGGCATCCGTGGGTGGGCCTGAACCAATCTTGGCAAAACCAAGGCAAGGGTACAGGCGAGGAATTGCGACGACGCAGTGTCCGATTGGCCATCGAGCACTCGAATTGATCGCAAAGCCGCCCCAGAGATGCTTCGATCGCCCTTGAAACTTTGAACATACCGTCCCGGCGGCCCCAGTCGTCGCGGTGTCCTTCCACGGACGATGACGGTTCGAACAGGAAGAACCAGAGATGGAAACCGAAGCTCTCGAACGTCCTGCCGACCTCACCATTTGGCGCACGCTGCCGGCCGCCTCTCCGCTGGCGCAGCCGGCGCGTTACGACACCCTGCGCGAGGCGCTTGCCGCCGCGAAGGGCGCGCTCGGTGATCCCTCGCAGCAGCCCTGGATCATCACGGAAGAGGGCGAGATCCTCTCCCCGAACTGGATCCGCACCTACGTCAACTGACCGCGTTCTCAGCGTGCGGGACGCGCCGCGTTCGAACCGGTGGGCCGTTCGGGGGCCAAGGCGGCCTCAGGCGCCGGCTCCGGTCGGTTCACCAGCGTGACCAGCACGTAGGACACGATCATCAGCAGGAACCACGAGCCGAGCTTGGCCGCCGAGACCGGCGACCAGCCGGCCGCCTGGTTCGGATAGAGCCAGACGCGGGTCGCCGTGCCGATGTTCTCGGCGAGCCAGATGAAGAGCGACACGAGAACGAAGCCGAGCAGAAGCGGCATCTGACGGTGCACGTGCCAGACCTTGAAGTGCACGACGGTGGCGCCGAACAGCACGCCGGTCGCGATGAACAGCATTGCGCGTAAGTCCACCATGTAGTGGTGGCTGAAGAAATTGATGTAGATCGCGCCCGCCAGCGGCAGCGTGAGGGCCAGCGGCGGGTGCCGCGTGAAGCGGAAGTCGAACAGGCGCCAGACGCGGGCGATGTAGGAGCCGATGCTGGCATACATGAAGCCTGTGAACAGCGGCACGCCGGCGATGCGGAGCCAGCTCGCCTCCGGATAGATCCACGACCCGACACCGGTCTTGAAGATCTCCATCGCCGTTCCGACGACGTGATAGAGCGCGATGACCTTGGCCTCCTCCCAGGTCTCCATGCCGAGCGCCAGCAGCGTGATCTGAATCAGCACGGCCGCGAGCGTGAGGAAGTCATAGCGCGAGAGCGGCGCATCGGCCGGGTAGAACAGGTGCGTTGCGATCAGCAGGGCGCAGATCAGGCCGCCGAACAGGCAGGCCCAGCCCTGCTTCACCCCGAACCGCAGGAACTCGTAGACGAAGGCCGGCAGACGGCCCGCGGCGCGGGCACGCTCGCCGACCCGGCGCTCGGCCGCGACGAAGCCCGCCAGGAAGGGCCAGATCCGTGCCGCACTCGGCGCCGCTCGCCCCGTCGTCATCCCAACCTCCGTCGCGCTCGCCGCCTCCCGCGACACGGAGGTCGGAAAACGGCGGTTTGACGGTCGCGCTTGCCATGTCCCACACTTCGACCGGTCGAACGCGGGCGGGGAGGGGGCGTGCAGGCGGCAGAGGTGGAGGATCGGGCCTGCGCCCGACGACGGCTGGAACGCGAGTTGCGCCGGCTCGAAGCGCTGGCGGCGCGCAAGCGCTTCCGCAGGCGGAGCCTGAGAGCCCTGCGCGGATCGGCCGGCGCCGCAGCGACCTTCGCCGCTCTCCTGAAAACGAAGCTGATCGGAACCCTGGCGGGCAACGCCGCCATCGCCGTCCTCGTCGGCCTCGGCCTCGCCTGGCCGGCCCTGGTCATCGGCGTCGTCGGCCTCATCGGGATCGTGCTGGCCTTCGTCAGCCTGTTTTCCGGTGAAGGCGGCTCGCATCACCTCGATTGCGATTGCCCCTGCGACTGCGGCGGCCGCGAGAAGCGGGCCGAGCGGCTCAAAGCCCTGATCGCGCAGCGCCGGGCCTGGCTCGCGGCACCGTCGGGACCGGCCCCGAGCGTGCGCTGGGACGCGCGGGGGCGCCGTCACGTGACAGAAGCCCGACGCAAGCGCGGCCGGTGAGACCGGCCTTATGGACAGTAGCCGCGTTTGGTGGCTTGCCTATAATGCTCAAAAAAAATCATCGTCTCGGCCGAAGCCGAGACCGACGCCAGGAACAGCCGCACGATGAGCTCCCGGATCCCCGATTTCGCCTCCGTCGCCTACGCGACCGACGGCTTCAAGGCGCCGCCTCCGCCGGCCGGGGAGCCGTGGATGACACCCGAGGGCATTCCGGTGAAGGGCTTCTACGGCCCTGAGGATCGCGAGGGTTGCGAGGGGATCGACTCGTTTCCCGGTCTGCCGCCCTACCTGCGCGGCCCCTATCCGGCGATGTACGTCACCCAGCCCTGGACGATCCGGCAATATGCCGGCTTCTCCACGGCCGAGGATTCCAACGCCTTCTACCGGCGCAACCTCGCCGCGGGTCAGAAGGGCCTCTCGGTCGCCTTCGACCTCGCGACCCACCGTGGCTACGACTCGGACCACCCGCGCGTCTCGGGCGATGTCGGCATGGCGGGCGTGGCGATCGACTCGATCTACGACATGCGCACGCTGTTCTCGGGGATCCCCCTCGACCAGATGACCGTGTCGATGACGATGAACGGCGCGGTGCTGCCCGTGCTGGCCCTCTACATCGTCGCGGCGGAAGAGCAGGGCGTGCCGCCGGAGAAGCTCGCCGGTACGATCCAGAACGACATCCTGAAGGAGTTCATGGTCCGCAACACCTACATCTATCCCCCCAAGGGATCGATGCGGATCATCTCCGACATCTTCGGCTACACCTCGAGGAACATGCCGAAGTTCAACTCGATCTCGATTTCCGGCTACCACATGCAGGAGGCCGGGGCGACGCAGGATCTCGAACTCGCCTACACGCTCGCCGACGGCGTCGAGTACATCAAGGCGGGCCTCGCCGCGGGCCTCACCATCGATCAGTTCGCACCGCGCCTGTCGTTCTTCTGGGCGATCGGGATGAACTTCTTCATGGAAATCGCCAAGATGCGGGCCGCGCGCCTGATCTGGGCGAAGCTCGTCAAGGAGTTCGAGCCGAAATCCGACAAGTCGCTGCCTCTGCGCACCCACTCGCAGACGAGCGGATGGTCGCTGACCGCGCAGGACGTGTTCAACAACGTCACCCGCACCTGCATCGAGGCGATGGCGGCCACGCAGGGCGGGACGCAGTCGCTCCACACCAACGCGCTCGACGAGGCGCTGGCTCTGCCGACCGACTTCTCCGCCCGCATCGCCCGCAACACCCAGCTCTTCCTGCAACAGGAAAGCGGCACCACGCGGATCATCGATCCGTGGGGCGGCTCCTACTACGTCGAGCGGCTGACCCACGACATCGCCGCGCGGGCCTGGGAGCATATCCGCGAGGTCGAGGCGCTCGGCGGCATGGCCAAGGCGATCGAGGCCGGCATTCCGAAGCTGCGCATCGAGGAGGCGGCGGCCCGCGCCCAGGCGCGGATCGATTCCGGCCGCCAGACGATCGTCGGCATCAACAAGTACAAGCCCGACGACGAGATGAAGATCGACCTGCTGCGGGTCGACAACGCCGACGTGCGCGCCAAGCAGATCGACAAGCTCAAGCGCCTGCGCGCCGAGCGCAACCAGGCCGAGGTCGATGCGGCGCTCGCCGCGCTGACGAAGGCCGCCGACGGCGAGGGCAACCTGCTCGAACTGGCGGTGAACGCGGCACGGGCCAAGGCCACGGTCGGCGAGATTTCGGAGGCGCTGGAGAAGGCCTGGGGCCGTCACCGCGCCGAGATCCGCTCGATCTCGGGCGTGTACAAGCGGGAGGTGGGCGGCATGTCGCCGGTGGTGGAGAAGGTCCGCGGCCTCGTCGAGGCTTTCGAGGAGAACGATGGCCGGCGCCCGCGCATCCTCGTCGCCAAGATGGGCCAGGACGGGCACGACCGCGGTCAGAAGGTGATCGCCTCGGCGTTTGCCGATCTCGGCTTCGACGTCGATATCGGGCCACTCTTCGCCACCCCCGACGAGGCGGCGCGGCAGGCGGTGGAGAACGACGTGCACATCGTCGGCGTCTCCTCGCTCGCGGCGGGCCACCTGACCCTCGTGCCGGAACTGAAAGCCGCCCTGAAGGCGGAAGGGCGCGACGACGTGATGATCGTGGTGGGCGGCGTGATCCCGCCGGGCGATTACGACGCCCTCCACGCCGCGGGCGCCTCGGCGATCTTTCCCCCGGGCACCGTGATCGCAGAGGCGGCGGTGAAGCTCCTGGGCGAACTCAATGAACGCCTCGGCTACGGCGAGCGGCAGGCGGCCGAGTAAACGGCGCTTCCGGAGGCGGCGGGGACAGCCTCCCCGCCTTCCGTTCCAGTTTACCTGACTTCAAGGCGACGTCGCACCTCGCGTGGTGCCGCCCGGAGAGATCGGCTAAGACGGGGGCATGTTCGCGCCCGCCGGCCGTTCGGCTTTCGGCAGCGCTCCTGTTGTTCTTCGAAGGTGTTGGACGATGGCCGAGGCGGACCGGGAAAAGATCCTGCCCGTGATCCTGTGCGGCGGCTCGGGCACGCGGCTATGGCCGGCCTCGCGGGAGAGCATGCCCAAGCAGTTCACGCCGCTCGTGGATCCCGCGGCCTCGACCTTTCAGGCCACCGTCCGCCGCGTCGCCGACGGGAGCGTGTTCGCCAAGCCGACCGTGATCGCTTCGGCCGAATCCCGCTTCATCGTCGCCGAGCAGCTCGCGCAGAGCGGCATCGCCGCCGACATCCTCCTCGAACCCGAGCGGCGCGACTCCGCCGCCGCCGTGGCGGTGGCGGCTCTGCATGGCGCGCGTCGGGGGCCGGAGACGGTGGTGCTGGTGATGGCCGCCGATCACGTGATCGAGGATGCCGCCGCCTTCGCCCGTGCCGCGCTGGAGGCGGCGCTGGGCGCCCGGCTCGGCCAGATCATGACCCTCGGCATCACCCCGACGCGGCCGGCGACCGAGTACGGCTATATCCACAAGGGTGCCGCCATCCCGGACGCGCCGGATCTTCACCGGGTCGAGCGCTTCGTGGAAAAACCCGATGCCGCGGGGGCCGAGCGGCTGATCGGGGAAGGGGCCCTCTGGAATTCGGGCTACTTCCTGTTCCGTGCCGACGTGATGATCGCCGAACTGGAGGCCTACGCGCCGCAGGTGCTGGAGGCCGCCCGCGGAGCGCTCGCCAACGCCGCCATCGATCTCGATTTCGTGCGGCTCCAGGCCGAGCCCTTCGCCCGGGCGCCGAAAACCTCGATCGATTACGCGGTGATGGAGCGCACCACCCGCGCCGGCGTGCTCGCGGTCTCCTTCGCATGGTCGGATGTCGGCACCTGGGACGCGGTCTGGCAGGTGCTGCAGCGCGACGCGCAGGGCAATGCCGTGCGCGGCCGTGTCGAGCTGGTGGAGACGACGGGCAGCCTCGTCCACAGCGAGGGCGACGGGCTCACCACCGTGGTCGGACTCGACGACGTCGTGGTCGTCGCGACCCCCGACGCGGTGCTGGTCGCCTCCAAGGCGCGCTCGGGCAAGGTCAAGGATCTCGTCAGCGTGCTGCGCGAGAAGGCGCATCCGGAGGCGGATGCGCATCGCCGGATCTACCGTCCCTGGGGCTGGTACCAGCGCATCGATATCGGCGAGCGCTTCCAGGTGAAGCGGATCATGGTGACGCCGGGCGAGCGCCTCTCGTTGCAGAAGCACTTCCATCGGGCCGAGCACTGGGTGGTGGTGAAGGGCACGGCCGAGGTGACTCTGAACGATTCAATCATCCTCGTGCATGAGAACGAGGCGGTCTACCTGCCGATCGGCTCGCGGCACCGCCTGACCAATCCCGGCAAGATCCCGCTGGAACTGATCGAGGTGCAGGTGGGCTCCTACACCGGCGAGGACGACATCATCCGCCTGGAGGATGTCTACGGGCGCTGAGCGACGGAACGGACCGGCGCGGCGGCAAGATATCGCCCGAGCCGTGCGACGCCCTCGCGATCCATGTGGAGGCCGAGTTTCGAGCGGCGCCAGAGGATGTCGTCGGATGCGCGCGCCCACTCGTGTCGCACGAGGTAATCGACCTCGCGGGCGGTGAGATCGCCACCGAAGATCTCGCCGAGATCGGACGGAGCGCGCGCATCGCCGAGCACGTGGCCGGCGCGGGTGCCGTAGGCGCGGGCGAGGCGCCGGGCGGTCGCCGCCGGCAGGAAGGGGTAATCGGCTGAGAGCGTCTCCACGAAACGATCGAAGTCGGCACCTGCCATGTCGCCGCCGGGCAGGGGCGCCCCTCCCGTCCAGGCCGCCTTCATGTCCGGCAGATGAGGCGTCAGCTTCTCCAGCGCGTGCTCGGCGAGCCGCCGGTAGGTGGTGATCTTGCCCCCGAACACGGAGAGGACCGGCGGCCCCTCGCGATCGAGTTCCAGCACGTAGTCGCGGGTCACCGCCGAAGCGTTCGCGGCCGCATCGTCGTAGAGCGGGCGCAGCCCCGAGAAACTCCACACCACGTCGTCCGGGCCGATCTGCCGCTCGAACGAGCGGTTGATGCAGGCACAGAGATAGCGCGTCTCCTCGCTCGAGATCCGGACCGGGCCGGGGCCGCCCTCATGCGCGACGTCGGTGGTGCCGATCAGGGTGAAATCGCGCTCGTAGGGGATGGCGAAAACGATGCGCCGGTCGGGCTGCTGCAGGATATAGGCCTGATCCCCGTCGTAGAGCCGCCGCACGACGATGTGGCTTCCCTTGATGAGGCGAACCTTCGGCCGGGCCTCGACGGCGAGCGTGCGCAGGAGGGTCTCGCCGACCCAGGGACCGGCGGCATTGACGACGACCCGGGCCCGCACGCTCTCCCGTTGCCGACGCTCGGCATCGTAGAGGGTGACGGTCCAGCCGCCCGCCTCGCGCCGGGCCGACTCGACCGTGGTGCGGGTTCGGATCTCGGCACCGCGCTCGGCCGCGTCGAGCGCGTTCAGCACGACGAGGCGGCTATCCTCGACCCAGCAGTCGGAATAGGCGAAGCCCCGCGTCAGCCGCTGCTGGAGCGGCGCTCCGACGCCGGTCCGGTCGAAGCGCAGCGCCTCGGAGCGCGGCAGCGCCTTCAGGCGCGCGAGGTGATCGTAGAGGAACAGCCCGAGGCGCAGCATCCAGGCCGGGCGTAGGCCGGCATCGTGCGGAAGGACGAAGCGCAGCGGCCAGATGATGTGCGGCGCGAGCCGCATCAGCCGCTCGCGCTCGGTCAACGCCTCGCGCACGAGCCGGAACTCATACTGCTCGAGATAGCGCAGGCCGCCGTGGATCAGCTTGGTCGAGGCCGAGGAGGTGTGTTCGGCCAGATCGCCCCGCTCGCACAGCAGCACGCGCAAGCCCCGGCCCGACGCGTCTCGGGCAATGCCGACACCGTTGATGCCGCCGCCGATGACGAGGAGGTCGAAGGGCTGGCTCACAGGCGGCTCGAACCGCTGAGACCGAGACTGACGATGATCCCGATCAGCACGACGGCTCCGAGACAGCGCCGCCACGGATTGACGCCACGGACGATCTCATCGAGCGCCCAGATGGTAAGACTCAGCAGCGCGACGATGCGAAGGCCGGCGAAGACCGGGGCCGGCAGGCCGGGCATCGTGATCTCGAGCAGCCATTCCAGGGCCGAAGCCGCCGCGAAAATCCAGAGCGGCAGGTTGGGCCATTGACCGATCACGACGGCGCCGGTGCGCCGGTCGCGGAAGAACCAATCGAAGGCCTTGCGCAAGCGGCGGCTCAGATCGCGTCCGTGCCCCTTGCGGCACGGATCGGTTCGCAGATCTTCGGGCTGATCTGGTCGAGATGCGGGCAGGCATTGGTCTCGTACCAGCCGCGCAGTTCGGGCTGCTTTGGCGCCACGTACATGGCGGTCAGGACGAAGCCGCCGGCGATGATGACCAGTAAGAGAAGAAGGTTGCGCACGGGATCTCTCCAATCCGGCGGCCCTCGGCGGGGACGCCAGCATCAACGCGGCAGACGCGCGAAGGCCGGGAGAGTTCCCTGGCCGAGCCTCGCCCCAACGCCTCATCAACGGCGCAGATCGTCGACGGTTTGCGGTCGGGTGTGAGTCAGCGGCCCCTGTGAGCCGGGCAGGAGGCCGAGATCCTGAAGCCAGAGCATCGCCAGCAGGGCCGCGAGCAAGCTGCCCACGCTCATCAGGATCGTGAGATTCCGCCTCCGGACGAGGATGAGGACCAGCACGACGAGCAGGGCGAGCGAGAGCGCGAGCGTCAACATGGAGGACGTTGTACGACAATCCGCCCCGCGGCGATCCTCCGGCCACGCGCTTTCGCAAGGGGGACGAGCAGCAATTCATCTCCGAACCGAATCCGATCGAGAGAGAGGCTTATACACCGAAAAGCTGAATTAGCCCGCCGCAAAGCTTGGGCAGCACCTGTCATCAAAAATTCACGGAACCGCCTGCTGTACCGACATTTGTCAGCTCGGCGGTGGATCGTCGCCGTGGCAGGTCCTGTCAACCGACGTCGGACGATCCGCAGCCGAAAGCCGGCGCGCTCCGCGACCGGGCTGCATCGCTCGCAGCGGTCTTATGTCCTCGGGGTTCACATGTCTGACGCTCTCAGCCTGACGGGCGGCGGCTCGACGCCGACCCGCACCGAAGCGCCCGCCCGAGGCCCGAACCTGGACCGGCGCACCCATCCCGCCGGCATCGGCCTGTTCTTCCTCGTGCTCGCGGGCGGCCTCGGCTACGCGCTCCTCAATCTGATCACCGACATGCGGGCGGCCGGCCAGCCTCCGCTCGCCATCGGCGCGTTCGTGCTGCTCGGGCTCGCACTGCTCATCGCACTCGCCTTCGAGTTCGTGAACGGGTTCCACGACACCGCCAATGCCGTGGCGACGGTAATCTACACGCACAGCCTGCCGCCGGTCGTGGCCGTGGTCTATTCGGGCGTCCTGAACTTTCTCGGCGTCGTCGTCTCGACCGGTGCGGTCGCCTACAGCGTGGTGACGCTGCTCCCCGTCGAACTCGTCCTCAAGGCCGGTTCGTCCGCGGGCTACGCCATGATCTTCGCGCTCCTCATCGCCGCGATCATCTGGAATCTGGGCACCTGGGCCCTCGGGCTGCCGAATTCGTCCTCTCACGCGCTGATCGGCTCGGTCCTCGGCGTCGGCCTCGCCAACCAGCTCCTCGCCCCCGAGGGCTCTCAAACGTCCGGCGTGCAGTGGGATCAGGCCTGGAGCGTGCTGCGCGCCCTGCTGTTCAGCCCGGTCGTCGGCTTCGTCATGGCGGGCCTGCTGCTGCTGGCGATGCGGCTCCTGATCCGCAACCGAGCCCTGTACCGGGAGCCGGACGGCGACGCACCGCCTCCGCTCTGGATCCGTGCGCTGCTGATCCTGACCTGCGGCGGCGTGTCCTTCGCCCATGGCGGCAATGACGGGCAGAAGGGCATGGGCCTGATCATGCTGATCCTGATCGGTGCCGCGCCCACCGCCTACGCGCTCAACCGCACGATGTCGGAAGCCTCGACGCCCGGCTTCGTTCAGGTCTCCGAGCGCGCCGGGGCGGTTTTCCGGAATCGGGCGGAGACGGCCCCGCTGCCGAGCCCGGCGGCGGCCCGCACACAGATCACCGAGGCCGTGGGCCGAAAGGAGCTCGATCGACCGGAGGTCTACGCCGCCCTGGCCGCGCTCTCGAACGACATCGCCACGCAGGTGAAGGCGTACGGCGCGCTCCGCCACGTCCCGGCGGAAGCGACGCCGAACCTGCGCAACGACATGTTCCTCGCCTCCGACGCCATCCACAGCCTGGCCAAGCGCGAGGGTCTCTTCGCCGGCGCCGAGGCGGAGACGTTGAAGGCCTACGAGAAGAGCCTCAACGACGGCACCCGCTACATCCCCGACTGGGTGAAGGTGTCGGTCGCCCTGGCCCTCGGGCTCGGTACCATGGTCGGCTGGAAACGCATCGTCGTCACTGTCGGCAGCCGGATCGGGAAGAAGCACCTGACCTATGCACAGGGCGCATCCGCGGAGATCACGGCGGCCGGCACCATCGGTTTGGCGGAAGCCTACGGCCTGCCGGTCTCGACCACCCACATCCTGTCGAGCGGCGTCGCCGGCACCATGGCCGCCAACGGTTCGGGCCTGCAATGGGCCACCGTGCGCAACCTCGCCGCCGCATGGCTGATGACCCTGCCGGCGGCGATCGTCCTGGCCGGCCTGCTCTACGCCGGATTGCGGTTCGTGTTCTGACGCGGCGTCCGGTCAGACTCCCGCATACATCCGGCCTGGATTGAAGATGCCGGCCGGATCGTGGGCGGCCTTGATGCCGGCGGTGATCCGCATCAGCGGCTCGGGCAGCGGATCGAAGACGGGCACCGCCGCCCGCAGGGTCTCGGGTGCCCGCACCAGCGTCGCGTGGCCGCTGCCGGCCGCCTTCACCGCGGCGCGGATCACGCCGGCGCCGGCATCGTCCGCTTCGTCCGTGGCGAGCCAGATCAGGCCGCCGCCCCAATCGTAGAACCAGCGCGCGGCGCGCTCGGCCCCGATCGCCGCGGCGACCGCCGGTCCGCGCGTCGGGGCGGTGGAAATGCGCCAGATCGCGGCGTCCCGCGGCTCGGCGAGCGGGGTCGCGTCGCGCACGGCCCGCCACAGCGCGCCGCTCTCCTCACCCTCCACGACATGTGCCTCGCCATACCGGCGCAGGAGACGGCGCAACTCGCCGAGGCGATAGCTGACCGACTTCGCAAAGCCCTCGACGCGCATCAAGGTGCGCGGTTCGGAACCGCCGATCCCCGCGGGCAGGTGAGCGGCGCCGGTCAGCTCGAACGGCGAGCCGAGGGCCGCGGCGAGCGCTTCGACGGCCGCCGCATCGGCGAGGCCCGGCAGGACCAGGGTCGCGACCTGCTCCTGCACCGGCAGCACCTTGAAGGTCACCTCGGTCAGCAGACCGAGGGTGCCCCAGGATCCGGCCATCAGCTTCACGAGGTCGAGACCGGTGACGTTCTTCATCACCCGTCCGCCGGACTTGATCGGCTGGCCGCGCCCGTTGACGAAGCGCACGCCGATCAGACTGTCGCGGGCGGCACCCGCATTGATGCGGCGGGGCCCGGAATTGTTGGCCGCCGCCACCGCGCCGAAGGTCGGCTCGCCGGTCGAGCCGAGGAGCGGGCGGTGATCCATCGGCTCGAAGGGCAGCATCTGCCCACGCTCGGCCAGCAGCACCTCCACCTCGGCAAGCGGCGTACCGGCGCGGGCCGCGACCACCATCTCGGCCGGCTCGTAGAGGGTGATGCCGGAGAGCCGGGTCGCGGAGAGCGTCGCCTCGTCCTGAGGCGGACGGCCGAACGTCGCCTTGGTGCCGCCGCCGACGAGCCGCAGCGGTTCCGAGCGGCCGGCAGCCTGCGCGACGATGGCGGCCGCCTCCTGCTCGTCGGCCGGCGCGTATGAGGTCATCGTTTCCGTCCCGTGGGGTTTCTTATAGGCGTTTCGCCAGAACGTCCGGACACAAACCCCGATTGGACGAAGCTGGCAAGCCGGCCTTCATACACGCGTCAACGGGCCGGCGCGGGGAGCCGTTTCGGAAAACGCTCCCGCGCCACCGTGCGCAGCCCCGCGATGTCGAGGAACCAGACCAGCGCGCCGTAGACCGCCACCCCGGCCACGATGCAGGCCGGCAGAGCCAGCGCCGGCTCCAGGCCGCGGAACGGCAGCACGGCCAGGACCATCGCGAGGCAGGCGCCCGTGGTCAGGGCGAGGTCGCGACCGGGCAGGCGCAGGCGCTCGCTCCCGGCCAGCGCCCGCAGGCCGAGCACCACCACGGCCGCGACGAGACCGAGGGTCTGCGCCACGGCGACGCCCTGCGGCCCGATCCACCGCGGCAGGAGGACGAGACCGAGACCGTTGACGGCCAAGCCGACCAGAGCGGCGGAGACGACCGGGCTGGTCCGGCGCCGGATCTGGAAGATCGGATTCAGCGCGAAGTTCATGATCGAGAGGCACAACAGGCCCGGGATCAGCAGGTCGGTGTAGGCGGCGAACGGACCGCGGAACTCCTCCGGCACGATCAGCCCCTGCAGGGCCGGGGTCACCGCCCAGTAGCCGGCGGCGCAGGGCAGGAGCAGCGCCACCACGATGGCGAGGTTGCGCGAGACCTGCGTCTCGGCGGCCTCGCGGCCGTGATGCTCCTCGGCCTGCACGGCGATCTGGAACAGCAGCAGGTCGAGCGCGGCGCCGAGCGTCGAGAAGGCCCGGGAGCCGAGATCGGCGGCGAGGGCGAAATAGCCGGCCTCGGCAAAGCCCGCGCTCCCGGCGATGGCGGCGCGGTTGAGAAAGGGCATGATCTGGTAGACCGCATTGGCGGCGATCAGGGGCAGGGCGTAGGCCGCGAACAGACGCAGGGTTTCCCTCACCCGTCCGCGGGGCAGGGCGGCGGCGTGGCCGAGCAGCCTGTCGCCGAGAACCTTGCGCATCGGGATCACCGCCAGGAACTGGCTCATCCCCCCCGCGATCAGCACCCAGACCGGCTGCGGAAACAGCCATGCGGTGCCCGCCATCAGCACGAAGGCGAGGGCGTTCTTCCACACCACGAGCCGGAGATAGGCGCCGCCGATGAAGCGGGCGCGGGCGAGCGCCGCGTGATAATCGAAGAGACCGATGCCGATCGCCGCGACCATGGTGCCGGCGGTCATCACCAGCCGGCCCTCAGGGGTCGGATCGACGGCGATCCCGAGGCCGGCGCAGAGGGCGGCGGCGGCGAAGAGCGCGAGCGCCACGGCACCGTAGGCCCGGTCGAGCCCCTGGCGGATCCAGGGCTCGGCCTCGCGCACCCGCGCCGAGTAGAACCGCGTCGCCGAGAGCCGCAGCCATTCGAACAGGAGGGTGTTGAGCACGACCGCTCCGGCCGTCGCCAGGGCGAAGCGGCCGAAATCGGCCGGCCCCAGCATCCGGGCGATGGCGATGCCGAGGACGAAGTTGAGGCCGGCATTGAGGACGAAGGCGGCGATGACGGCCATGGGACGGGGTGCGCTGCTCGCTCGGCCTGAGATCTGCCGGCGAGTATTCGCAGCTAGCCGCCAACAAAGCCTGAATTGTGGGGCGGTCGCCTCAGCGAGGCCCAGACGCGTCCGGCAGCCGGAGCCTTCACGACCGGCCGATGCCGGCGCGACGGAGCCCGGCCGAGGCCCGAGCCGTGCTATGAGCGGGGCTCTCGACACCGAGGCTCGCGATGTCTGTGGATCTGCCCTTCGTCACGAAGGTGTTCGCCGCCCTCTTCGCCATCATGAACCCGATCGCGAACGTGCCGGTGTTCCTCTCCCTGACCGAGGGCGCCTCCGACGCGGTGCGGCGGCGGGTGGCCGGCACAGCCGCCCTCGGGACCACCATCGGGTGCCTCGTCTCACTGGTCGGCGGACAGGCCGTCCTCGATGCCTTCGGGCTCAGCGTCGACGACTTCCGCTTGGCGGGTGGCCTGATCGTCCTGACGATCGCGCTCTCCATGCTGCAGGGCTCGTCGAGCCGAGCGCATGGACGCAATCCCGGGGAGAAGCAGGACGTGATCGATGCGGAGAGCGTCGCCATCTACCCGCTGACGATCCCTCTGCTCGTCGGTCCGGGCACGATCGCCACGCTCATCGTGTTCGGCCACACCGCCGAGAGCCAGGGCAAGTGGCTGGACGTCGCGGTCGGCGTCGGCGCCTTTCTCGTCCTCCTCACGGCCGCGCTGCTCGCCGCTCCCTGGCTGGGCCGCCATCTGTCGGCGACGGCGACCGCGATCACGCGCCGGCTGATGGGCATGATCCTCGCCGCCGTCGCGATGGAGATGATCGTGACGAGCCTGCGCAATCTTTTCCCCGGCCTCGGCCATTGAGGCGCAGGAAGCCGCGAGACGCGGGCGTCCCGCGAAGCCGCGTCAGAGCCAGCCCCGCTTGCGGAAGTACAGCAGCGGCGCGATCGCGGAGATCACGATCAGGGCGAGACCATAGGGATAGCCGTAAGCCCAATCGAGTTCGGGCATGTGCTTGAAGTTCATGCCGTAAATCGAGGCGACCAGAGTGGGCGGAACGCCGACCACCGACACGACGGTCAGGATGCGGAACGCGTTGTTCTGCTCGATGTTGATGAGCCCGAGGGTGGCGTCGAGCAGGAACTGGACGGTCTCGGAGAGCCGTGTCTCGAACTCGTCGATCGAGGCGATGTCGCCCGCCAGGGTGTCGAAACGGGGCAGATCGCCCTCGCCGAGCCCCTGCTGGCACTCGCTCTTGGCGAAGGCGATGATCCGCCCGAGCCCGAGCAGGCTGGCGCGGACCTTGGCCAGCGACTTGCCGTGGCGCCCGACCGAGCGAAGCAGGCGGCGCAACGCCAGGTCCCGGCGCTTGGGAGCCGTGGTGTCGCCCTTCCTCGCTCCCGGGCGCGCACCGGCATCGAAGTCGAAGATGCGGGTGGAGAGACTGTCGAGGTCGCCCGACATCTCCTCCAGCAGGTCGGCGAGATTGTCGACGAGTTCCTCGACGACGAGCAGGAACATGCGCGTGCTGGTGCTACCGTCGCCGTCCCCGTCATCCACACGTTTGCGCACCGCCGCGAACGCCCGCATCTCGTGGAAGCGCACGGTGACGAGGTGATCGGCGGTCAGCAGGAAGCCCAGCGGCTTCAGGCTGAAATCCGAGCGATCGAAGGTCACCATCGGCGTCGAGAGCGAGAGACCGTCGCGGTTGCGTCGCAGGCGGCTCGACGATTCGACCTCGCTCAACGCCGCGCGCGACGGGATGCGGATGCCGGTCTTCCGCTCGACCTGCTCCGCCTCTTCCGCTGTCGGATCGTTCAGGTCGATCCACACCGCGTGATCGGGCAGACTTGCGCCGCCCGCTCCGCCGCCGTGCTCGACCGCGCCGTTTGCCCCGTGCAGGCTCATCATGGGGAGAGATCGTCCCTGTCGCGCGAGAGGCGCGGAAAAATTCGTGCAGAAACGCCGCAGGGGGAAAGAAGCTGCGCCTTGACTCGAAAACGGCCCGCGCCTATCTCGCGGCCGTCGTTAGCACTCACCGGTTCAGAGTGCTAACAAGCAGGTGGAGCGCGGTCGTCCCGGCCGCATGAAGACCAACCGCCATTTCGAAGCAAGAGGGCAGCTCATGAAGTTCCGTCCGCTGCACGACCGCGTCGTCGTCCGTCGCATCGAGAGCGAAGAGAAGACGAAGGGCGGCATCATCATCCCGGATACCGCCAAGGAGAAGCCGCAAGAGGGCGAGATCGTCGCCGTCGGCCCCGGCGCCCGCGACGAGCAGGGCCGCGTCAACGCCCTCGACGTCAAGGTCGGTGACCGCGTGCTGTTCGGCAAGTGGTCCGGCACTGAGGTCAAGATCGACGGCCAGGATCTCCTGATCATGAAGGAATCCGACATCATGGGCGTCGTCGCCGCCTAAGGCTGCGCCCGCTTCACCGCCCTTGGAGGCCGCTCCCGCTGGCTTCAGGGCTTTCCGACACTCTCATCTGAGGCAGGTACTCACATGGCAGCGAAAGACGTTCGTTTCTCCGCCGACGCTCGCGACAAGATGCTGCGCGGCGTCGACATCCTCGCGGATGCCGTCAAGGTCACCCTCGGCCCCAAGGGCCGCAACGTCGTCATCGAGAAGAGCTTCGGTGCGCCCCGCATCACCAAGGACGGTGTGACGGTCGCCAAGGAGATCGAGCTCGCCGACAAGTTCGAGAACATGGGCGCCCAGATGGTGCGCGAAGTGGCCTCGAAGACCAACGACATCGCCGGTGACGGCACCACCACCGCGACGGTGCTGGCCCAGGCGATCGTCCGCGAGGGCGCCAAGTTCGTCGCCGCCGGCATCAACCCGATGGACCTGAAGCGCGGCATCGACCTCGCGACCCAGGCCGCCGTGAAGGACATCACCGCCCGCGCCAAGAAGGTCGCCTCTTCCGAGGAAGTGGCCCAGGTCGGCACGATCTCCGCCAACGGCGACAAGGAGATCGGCGAGATGATCGCCCACGCCATGCAGAAGGTGGGCAACGAGGGCGTCATCACCGTCGAGGAGGCCAAGACCGCCGAGACCGAGCTCGACGTCGTCGAGGGCATGCAGTTCGACCGCGGCTATCTCTCCCCGTATTTCGTCACGAACGCGGAGAAGATGGTCGCCGAGCTCGAGGACCCCTACATCCTCATCCACGAGAAGAAGCTCTCCTCGCTCCAGCCGATGCTGCCGGTGCTCGAGGCCGTGGTGCAGACCGGCAAGCCGCTGCTCATCATCGCCGAGGACATCGAGGGCGAGGCGCTTGCGACCCTCGTCGTGAACAAGCTGCGCGGCGGCCTGAAGGTCGCGGCGGTGAAGGCTCCGGGCTTCGGCGACCGCCGCAAGGCGATGCTCGAGGACATCGCGATCCTCACCAAGGGCCAGACCATCTCCGAGGATCTCGGCATCAAGCTCGAGAACGTCGCCCTGCCGATGCTCGGCCGCGCCAAGCGCGTCCGCATCGAGAAGGAGAACACCACGATCATCGACGGTCTCGGCGAGAAGGCCGACATCGAGGCCCGCGTCGGTCAGATCAAGGCGCAGATCGAGGAGACCACCTCGGACTACGATCGTGAGAAGCTCCAGGAGCGTCTGGCCAAGCTCGCGGGCGGCGTCGCGGTGATCCGCGTCGGCGGCGCGACCGAGGTCGAGGTCAAGGAGAAGAAGGACCGCGTGGACGACGCGCTCAACGCCACCCGCGCCGCGGTGGAAGAGGGCATCGTTCCCGGCGGCGGCACCGCGCTCCTGCGCGCCAAGAAGGCGGTCGCCGAGCTGAAGTCCGAGGTCCCGGACGTCCAGGCCGGCATCAAGATCGTGCTCAAGGCGCTTGAGGCGCCGCTGCGCCAGATCGCCCAGAACGCGGGCGTCGAGGGTTCGATCGTCGTCGGCAAGATCACCGACAACACCGGCTCCGAGACCTACGGCTTCAACGCCCAGACCGAAGAGTACGTCGACATGATCCAGGCCGGTATCGTCGACCCGGCCAAGGTCGTGCGCACCGCCCTTCAGGACGCGGCCTCCGTCGCCGGCCTGCTGGTGACCACGGAAGCCATGGTCGCCGACGCGCCGAAGAAGGACAGCCCGGCCCCGGCGATGCCCGGCGGCGGCATGGGCGGCATGGACTTCTAAGTCCACTCACTCAGCCAAGGACGAGAGGAGGGGTCGCCGCGAGGCGGCCCCTTTCTCATTGGTGATCCTGGATGCTGCGGGCGAACACCGGAGTGCTGCAGGTCTCACAGCGGGAAAAGCGCGCGGAAAATATCCTATGCAGTGGCCGCGGGCACCGGGTCCCGGCAGCTTCGTCCCAGCCGCCCTCCGATGTTGTCGGCCCGACTTCCGCGAGCACCGTGACGGACCGAACTCCCGCCTCCTCGACGCCGCACATGCATATCCGCGAGGAGATGCTGAGCCTGATGCAGGCGCTGGCGGATGGAATACGGATCGACGGCCTGATGGCCGATCAGCTCTCGCAGATCGCCGATCGGGCCCGGCTCTGCGGTGAAGGGGAGATGGCTGACGGCCTCCTCGGCGTGACCCGCCAGCACCGGGTCGCCGTGCTGGAAGGGCAGGGCCGGCTCGCCGCTCTCGAAGCCCGCTACGCGATTCTGTTCCCCGACGAGGCTTGATCCGTCGCTTCCGCCCCGTCTCATCGAATGAAGTGGCGCCCGTCGTTCGGGACGGCCCCTTCGTGAGGGGCATTCAGCCCTTCTTCTTCTTGCCCTTCCGCTCCTTCTGATCCTTGTCCTTGCCCTTCTTCTCGCGGCCCTCTTTCGCGGCCGGCGCGTCGTGGTCCTTGCCGTCCCACACCGCGGCGAAGGGACGGCTGGCGAGTGCGCGCTCCGGCGGCGGCTCGACGCGACGGGCCGTCGTCGCCGCGTCCTCGGCCCGGGTCTCGCCCTTGCGGAACGGCGCGTCCCCGGCGGCGAGGGCGGCGAGGCGGTGGCGATGCCAACCCGGTGTCGCGGTCTTCAGCGAGGGGTGGTGCGGGTCGAGGCGGGTCACGAGGCCCTTCACCTCCGCCTCCGACATGCCGTCGGCGATCAGGGCGAAGCTCTCGCTGCCCAGGATCTCGCGGATCATGCGCAGCGACGCCACGCGCAAGGTCCGCGCCTTGAGCTGCTTGACGACGAGGATGCGGGCGACCTTGGGGACTTCGGTACGGATGTCGGGAAACGCTTCCGGCGCGGAGGCCATCGCCTGCAGGACGGCGTAGCCATCGACGTCAAGAGCCATGGAGGACTTCCTTCACTTCCGCGACGAGTGGAATCAGCACGTTGGGAACATGGGCGCCGTACTTGGCTGAGAAGGTCGGCGGCGCGCCATCGACGGGAACCAGTGCTTCGGCAAGCGCCGCCGCCTGAGGAATGCGGGTTTCGAGCAGATGGAAGCCGGCGTCGTCGGACCTCGCCTCGGCCTGAAGCCTGGCCAGGGTCCGCTGATGCTGTCGCACCTGGGCCTGGAAGCGGGTGACCAGTACGTGCGGTGCGCTCCTCGGGACGATGTGGCTGCCCTGTCGGGCGGGGCGCCGCCAGATCGACTCGACGAAGGCGTTGAGACCGTAGGTTGAGAGAAAATCGGGGATCGAGGTCACGAGCACGAGGTCGGCGGCCCGCACCGCCACCTCCGTCATCGGTGAGATGCCGGGCGCGCAATCGAAGAAGATGTAGTCGTACCGCTCGGCCAGCGGCACGAAATCCTCCTGGAAGATCGACCACAGCTTCTCGTCGATGGCGTGCATCGAGAGTTTGCGCTCGGTCAGCTCGTAGAGGATCTCGCGCTCGACGAGGCGCAGATGCGGACCGGACGGGAGCAACGCGAGTGACAACGGCCGGTTCTTGTGGACGGTCAGGCTGACGCCGGGCTGGATCCGGGCGGAGAGGTCCGGCTTGTGGCGGGTGATGAGCTTGAGGGCGAGATAGGCTTCCAGGGTGCGGCCGCGGACGATCATCTCACCGAGCAGCTGGTCGCCCGCGAGGCAGACCGACACGCTCGCCTGCGGATCGAGATCGACCACGAGCACCCGCGCCCCGCCGGCAGCCAGCGCCTCGGCAAGCATGACGACGGTGGTGGTCTTGCCGACCCCGCCCTTCATGTTCGCCACCGCGATCAGCTTTCCGCCCACCGACATCCCCTCTGAAACGGTCCCGGCATCCGGCCCCGCCCCGCGCGCAAGCCGGGCCGTTCGACGGCACTCTAGCGCATCGATCCTTGCCGGAGGCCGCCGACGCCTTTCGGCAGAGTGCCGACTGTCACTCGAGGCCGCGCCGGCCGGCGGCGGATCTCGGTGGCCGATCCGCGCCCGTATCGGACGGAATACGCCTTCGTGATCGCGGGTACGGGCGGAACACGCCGCGCATAATCCTATTTTGCGAAGCGCCAACGACATCCGCCACCCGGCGGGAGCCCTTCGATCCGAGGTTCAGCGCTGTGATTTTTCCAACCACCACGGCCTTCTACGGCGCGATCCTGGGGCTGATCTATGCCGGCCTGTCCGGTTGGGTGATCGGCGGTCGCGTCAGCGGCAACGTCCTGTTCGGCGACGGCGGCCAGGATGGCCTCCAGCGCCGCATCCGCTCGCACGGCAACTTCCAGGAATACGTGCCGATGACCCTGCTGCTGATCGCGCTCTACGAGGCGGGCGGCGGCTCCCAGGGGTGGATCCAGGGCCTGCTGATCGTGCTCGTGATCGCGCGCATCCTGCACCCGATCGGAATGTTCGCACCGGAGAACTCGCCGCGCCAGTTCGCCTGCCGCGGCGGCGGAATCCTCGCGACGATCGCCGTCATGGCGATCGCCGCGCTCCTCCTGCTCCTGCGCGTGGGCTGACCGGCCGGCGCTCCCGTGCCTAGGGCGCGGCGGCAACGCGCGGCGCGCTCCCCCTCGCGAGGGGCGCCGCGCCCTCGCGTTCCAGCGTCGCTACGGAGAGCGGCTGGCCGCGCCCGCGCAAGGAATGCGTGCCGAGTGGCCTGACGACCACCCCTTCGGGCAAGCGCGGCAGCCGCTTCAACAGATCCTCGGAGATCAGGGTATCGACGCCGAGCGGGCGGCACAGGGCCTCGACGCGGGCCACCACGTTCACCGCATCGCCGAAATAGGCGATCTTGTGCCGGTCCACGCCGACTTCGGCGGTGATCACCCGGCCGCCATGCAGGCCGGCCCGCAGCCGCGGAACGGTGCCGAACCGCGCCTCCCACGCTTCCGCCTCCGCTTCGATCCGCTCGCGCACGGCAAACAGGCATTCGACGCAGCGCGCGTCCTTCAGGCCGCGCTCCATCGGCCAGGTGATCATGGCGAGGTCGCCGATATAGTCGTCGGTCGAGCCGTAGAACCGGCGCACGGGCTCCGCGAGGGTGGCGAAGACGGCGCTGAGATACTCCTGTGCCCGCAGGTCGCCGTGGGTCTCGGCGAAGGCGGTGGATCCGACGACGTCGAGGAACAGGAAGATGCGCTCCTCCTCCACCGGGCGGTGATAGCGCCCGACGAGAAAGTTGATGAAGACCTCTCCGCCGATCAGGTCGCGCATGCGGATCACGAAAACGAGGAGCGCCGAGACGGCGAGCGCGTAGGCCAGCACCCGTGGCGTGGTGCGCACCGCCTCCTCCAGGCTGTCGCCGGTCAGACCGAGCAGCCAGACGACGAAGCCGCCGAGCGCGTTGCCGACGACGATCATCGCCACGTAGGAGAGCTCCGCCGCCACGACGTACAATCCGGCCGGCAGGCGGCGGATGCGCGACTGGACGCCGGCAAGCAGAACGCCCCGGTCGAAGGCCAGCGCCGAGATGCCGACGCAGAGGCCGTAGGTGAAGCCTGCTAGGGGCGACGCGCCGCCAGCGAAGATGACGTTGTAGAGCAACCCCGCTCCGCCCGAGGCGAGAAGGATGAGGAGCCAGAACCAGCGATGGTGCGGCAGCATCAGTTCGGGCTCCGGCAGCCGTCGGAGGAAGTACCCGACCCGTGCACGGCGGCCCTGAGGGCAGGCGTGCGACGGTCAGGCAGGCGGGTCGACACGGGGGCTCCTTCCGTCGCCGATCAGGAGGTTCGGGAAAACTTCCGATCCACTTCAGGCCGTCGAAGGCTCATGCCTGCAACGTGGCGCGAATGTGGCGCGCAGCCGCACGCAACGTTCGAGGCGGACCAGAAATTTTTTCGCCTCCGACCGCGCGGAAGGGATTGAGCGCCCCGCCGCAGCGGAAGAGCGAAGCCTATTCGCCGACCCCGAACAGTTTCTCGAGGAAATTGCGGTCGTCCCGGCTCGGCCCCCGCTCCCGGCCCACGGGGCGGGGGGGGAGGGCGGAGGCGGTCTGCTCCGGTTCGCCGAGCAGCGCGCCGATCAGGCCGCCGGGGCCGGAATCGCGCTCCGGCTGCGCCTCGGGCCTCGGCGCCCGCCAACGGTTCAGGCCCGGCAGGCCCACGGGCTTCTCGCCCTTGAGCGCCGTCGTCATGTAGGCCTTCCAGATGTCGACCGGCAGGCTACCGCCCGAGGCGCGCTTCGTCGGCTCGCCGTCGTCGTTGCCGAGCCAGACCCCCGTCACCAGCGTGGCCGAGTAGCCGACGAACCATGCGTCGCGGAACTCCTGGCTGGTGCCGGTCTTGCCGGCGAGTTCCCAGCCGGGGATATCGGCCTTCTTCGCCGTGCCCATGGTGAAGACGTCGTGCATCATGGCGTTCATCATGCCGACGGCGTTCGGATCGATGACGCGGCCGAGGCCACCCTCTCCGCGCTTGTAGAGCACCTTGCCGGTGGCGCTCTTGATGCCGGCGATGACGTAGGGGATCACGCCGGTGCCGCCGTTGGCGAAGGCGCAGTAGGCTCCCACCAGTTCGAGCGGCGTCACCTCGGAGGTGCCGAGCGCGATCGAGCCGTTGGCCTGGAGCGGCGAGGCGATGCCAAGCCGCTGGGCGGTCTGCACCACCGCCTTCGGACCGACCTCCTGCCCGAGTTTCACCGCGACCGTGTTGAGCGACAGCGCCAGCGCCTCGCGCAGGGAAACCGGACCGCGGTAGTTGTGCGAGTAGTTCTCCGGCGCCCAGTTGCCGATGCGCACGGGCGCGTCGTCTCGGACCGTGTCGGGAGTCAGGCCGCGATCGACGGCGGCGAGGTAGACGAAGGGCTTGAAGGCGGAGCCCGGCTGGCGCCTGGCGGTGGTGGCGCGGTTGAACTGGCTCTGCGCGTAGTCGCGCCCGCCGACGAGGGCGCGGATCGCCCCGTCCGGCCGCATCGAGACCAGCGCGCCCTGCGCAACGTTGTAACGGGTGCCCTTGGCGTTCAATTCGTCGGTGAGCGCCTTCTCTCCCGCGGCCTGCATGCTGGCATCCACGGTGGTGGCGACGACGATGTCCTCGTCGAATTTCGGCAGGAAGTCGTCGAGCACGTCCATCACAAGGTCGGCGACGTAGTTCTGCGAGCCGCCGCCGCGGGTCGAGGCCGGCCGCGCCGGCTGCGCCAGCGCCACCTTCACGTCCGGGCCCTTGGCAAAGCCCAGCTCCTCCATCGCCGCGAGCACCTGGCCGGCGCGGGCCTGAGCCGCCTTCAGGTTTCGGTTGGGCGCGAGCCGCGAGGGCGCCTGGACGAGGCCGCCGAGCATGGCGGCCTCCGCCAGCGTCACGTTCTTGGCAGGCTTGCCGAAATAGCGCTGCGCCGCCGCCTCGACGCCGTAGGCGCCGGCGCCGAAATAGACTCGGTTGAGGTAGAGTTCGAGGATCTCGTCCTTGGTGTATTTGTGCTCCAGCCACAGCGCCAGGATCGCCTCCTGGATCTTTCGCGAGGCGGAGCGCTCGGGCGTCAGGAACAGGTTCTTGGCGAGCTGCTGGGTCAGGGTCGAGCCGCCCTGCGCCACGCCACGGCGGGTCAGGTTCTGCGCGATGGCGCGGGCGACGCCGATCGGATCGATGCCGAAATGGTCGTAGAAGCGGCGATCCTCGATGGCGACGAAGGCACGGGGCAGGTAGGGCGGCAGCTCCTTGATCGAGACCACGCGTCCGCCCGTCTCGCCGCGATTGGCGAGCAGGCTGCCGTCACTGGCGAGGATCGCGATGTTGGGCGGCCGCTTCGGCACGGCGAGCTGATCGATCGGCGGCAGCTGCGAGGCGTGATAGGCGATGAGCCCGGCGAGCCCGATCACCGCCCAGATCCCGAGCACGACGCCGGCATAGATCAGCCGACCGAGCCAGGAGCGCCGCCGCGGCGGGCGCCGGCCTCCACGGCCGCCGGACGCCTTGCGCGCGGGCGCCTTCGATGCCGAGCGTCCGGACGACATGCGCTGGCCACCCGCCGACCGGTCGTTGCGCGACAGGCGCACGTCGAGGCGGCCCGGCTCGCTCCCTTCGGGAATGTCGAAAGTGGGTTCGCTGCGTGGTTTGCGTCCGCGAGACTGCGCCATGCGTTCCGTGCGTCCCGGGCTGCCGCTCGGTCCTCGAAGGATCATCCTTCGAGCCTTCGCGGCCTCCCGCGACCGTGCTCCCCTTGTCGAAATGCCGGCCCAGCTCATCACCGCCGGACCGGTCCCATCGGACGGCGCCGCCGGCCCGCCCTGCGGCACGGCGGTTCCCCCGCTTGCGACAGAGAGAGTAAATGCGGCGGGTTTAAGGGTTGTTAAGCCAGCCGGACGCTGCCGGACTCGGCTTTACCGGATCTTCATGCGTGATCGTCTCGCACGCGATCCGAGAGCCGGCGACGGGCTGGCGCGCCGCGGCAACTGCCTTTATCGAGGGTCCCGCTCCCGCGGCGGCGGCAACCGGCGGCCGGACTGAACTGGACCGAGACAGCGCGTCCGGCGACCGAAGTCCTGCCCGTTTCCGACGGCGCCGGCTGAGCCGCCCAGGAACGAGGCTCGAGGGTTCGATGGTGCGCTCCGTTTTCGTTCTGCTGCACCGCTGGGCGGGTCTGACGGTCGCCGCCTTCCTCCTCGTGGCGGGACTGACCGGCGCGGTGATCTCCTGGGATCACGAACTCGACGACTGGCTGAACCCGCATCTCCACACGGTCGCGAGCCGCGGCGCGGCGATGCCCGCCCTCGACCTCGCGCACCAGTTCGAGGCCCGGGAGCCGCATGCCCGGGTCGCCTATCTCCCGCTGGCGGCCGAACCCGGCGAGGCGCTCACCCTGTTCGTCGTGCCTCGGGTCGATGCCGCGACGGGCAAGCTGTATGCCCTCGGCTACAATCAGGTCTTTCTCGACCCCGTGACGGGAGCCGAACTCGGCCGGCGGGAATGGGGTCAGGTCTGGCCGATTACCCGCGAGACGCTGATCTCGTTCCTGTACAAGCTGCACTTCTCCCTGCATCTGCCGGAGATGTGGGGCGAGGAGCGCTGGGGCATCTGGCTGCTCGGAATCGTCGCCGTCGTCTGGATGCTCGATTCCTTCGTCGGCTTCTACCTGACGCTGCCGGTGCGCAAGGCTGCCAACCCGGCGCGTCCGGCTGCGGTGGAGCGGCAACTCGGCCGGGGCTGGTGGTCGCGCTGGAAGCCGGCCTGGAAGGTGAAGACCTCGGGCAGCGGCTACCGGATGACCTTCGATCTTCACCGCGCCTTCAGCCTCTGGACCTTCGCGCTGCTGTTCCTGCTCGCCTTCACGGCGTTCTCGCTCAATCTCTACCGGGAAGTGTTCCTGCCGCTGATGTCGAGCGTCTCGCAGGTGACGCCCGATCCGACGAACACCCGCCCCTTCGTCTCGCCGCTCAAGCCGATCGAGCCGGGCGTGGATTACGCTCGAATTCTCGAATCGGCGCAGGCGGAAGGTCAGCGCCGCGGCTGGAAGGAGCCCGTCGGCGCGCTGGCCTACACGCCGCTGCAGGGCTTCTACACCGCGCGCTATTTCGAGCCCGGCGACGACCACGGCGCCGCGGGCGTCGGGCCGGCGGCGATCTACTTCGACGGGCGGGACGGCCGGGTGATCGGCGATCGCCAGCCCTGGGTCGGCACCGCCGCCGATCTCTTCGTGCAGGCGCAGTTTCCGGTCCATTCGGGCCGCATCCTCGGCCTGCCCGGCCGCATCCTGATCTCGATCATGGGTCTCGTCGTGGCGATGCTCTCGGTCACCGGCGTGGTGATCTGGTGGCGCAAGCGCGCCGCGCGGCTCTCCGTGCGCCGCAAGGCCGTCGCGCAGCCCTTCGGCCGTTCCGTTCCGGCGGAGTAGCCTCAGCGGCCGACCGTCAGTCCTCGACGTCCGGCCTGGCGCGTCGGCGCCAAGGTCGTAAGATCGTCGTGGTGCAGGAGCAGGACGCCGGTCGTGCCGGCGAGCTTGCGGGCGGCCGGCGTGAACCCGGCATTCGAGACCACGGCCGCCATCTGACCGGACCAGTGCAGGGCCGCTGCCGCGACCTCCTGCACCGCCGCGTTGCCGACCGGCCGTCCGTAGCGCTTGCATTGCACGACGAGGCGCACGCCCGCCTTCTCGGCGATCACGTCGCAGCCCTGGTCGCCGCTCGCGCCCGTCGGCCGAGCATCCCATCCCGCTTCGCCGAGACGCTCGGCACAGTAACGCTCGTAGGCGATGCCGTCCTCCGGCGTGTCGACCTCGTCGGGCAGTTCGTGCGCGCAGGCGACGCGCTCGACGATCTCCAGCATCTCCTCGAAGCGCGGCTCGGCGTCCTCGGAGAATCCACGCTCCTCGACCAGCGGCAGCACGGTGCGCTCGACGAAGTACGCGCGCTCGCGCAGCCAGCCATCCTCGATGGTGTTGCCGTAAGCGTCGACGAAGCATTCCTGCCGCCGTCTCAGCGCCAGCGTCGGAGCGTGACGCCGGGCGATGCGGCGCACGAGCGCGCGGAACCGGCGCGGGCGATCGAGGCGGTGGAGGAAGATGGCGAGGCAGGCCGCTCCCGTCGCAGACAAGGCCGGCGCTCCGTAGCGGAGGCTGGCGCATCCCCCGATGACGGCGACCCAGAACAGGCGCGTGGCGGTGGGCGACCGGCCGGACATCACATCTCCCGCGAAAGGCCGGCCCCGGGCCCGGCATGCGGGAAGACTGTCCGTTCGAGGAGTTGCCCGACCTCTAACGCCGCTGCCTCACCTCACCATCCCCGTCGGGCGAAGGCGCATCGCGTGTGGATAAGCCCCCCGCGCGGTTCGCCGAAGCGAGCACGGCCCGGTACATTTTCGCGGAGACTGCGCCTCAGGCCGCGTCGCCGGAATGGGCACGGCCGCGGCGGCGTTGCGGTGCAGCATTGCCGTCCTGAACCAGTTCCGAAGCGGCCTCAGGCGGGGTTTTCGCCGGCCATTTCCGGCGCTGCTGGCCGAGCCCCATGGTTCGAGCGAGCTGCGACCGGGTCGCGGCATAGCTTGGAGCGACCATCGGGTAGTCGTCGGGCAAGTTCCAGCGCGCACGATATTCGTCGGGCGAAAGATTGTAACGCGTCCGCAGATGCCGCTTGAGTGACTTGAATTTCTTACCATCCTCAAGACAAACGAGGAAGTCCTGCTGGATCGAACGCCGGATCGGTACGGCCGGTGTGAGTGCCGGTTCCTCTGGCTCGGCCGGCTTATCGGATAATAGTGCCAGAGCCGCGTGGACCGCTGTGATGAGGCCGGGCACCTCTCCGACGGCCAGGGAATTGTTCCCCACATAGGCCGACACGATATCGACGGCCAGGGTGACGTAATCGCCAGTGGAGCGATCCTCAACCGACATGCTCAATATCCCTTCTGATATGTGCAAGCGACGAACATCAATACGCGTCGCGCAGGTGACGCCTTCATTGCCGAGCACGAAGCGACTGCGTTGAATGACGCAGGACTTAACCTTTGATGGATCCGGCCGCAAGGCGGATTTTATGTTCTCAAAAAATTCAACTGAACTTTTGGCGAGGTGATCGGGCGAATTTCGCTTAAACGCGTATAAAAAACTCCACATATACGTGGGATTTGGCGGAACATTCAGGATTATCAAGCTGGTAAGATTGCGTAAATCGGCAAGACGCCTTGATGTTGCAGCGCAACAACGGTCTTGTCCTGGAAGCGTCAGGCTGGGGAAGGAATCCGCCAACTCAGTTCTATCACAGCATCATCCATCCAATCTCTTGCTCCTTTTACGCATATTTCCATTGTTAATCCATTTTGATAGCTGGGTTTAGCATCATGGTGGCTTGGCACCGCATGGGTAATTGTAAATGCAATCTGACGAATACACATTTCGACGACGGCATCGATCAAATTGATTGCAAGCCGGAATCCGTGCTTCGGACGTTGTGCGGCGACGGTGAAGCGTCGTTCTCAAAGATTACAAAGAAGAGGTATCGTCAGCCGCAAGTCGCCGAAATCGACCGGACCGAGTTCGCACGGACTGCAAATGCGATCCCCGCTCCGCGATCGGGCCGGGGAGCGAAGGAGGCTCCGGCCGCACTTCATCCTATTTCAGTGCGTGGACTTGTCCCGCGGGCCGTAGGAGCGGAAGCGCTCCACCGTCTCGGCGACCTCGGCGTCGGATAGAACCACCGGCGCGCCGACCTGGAGCGCGATGGCGTACTGGCGACACAGCGCTTCGACTTCGACGGCGAGCCACATTGCTTTCGACAGGTTCGGACCGGTGGCAATCATGCCGTGATTGGCGAGGAGGCAGGCGCTGCGGCCCTCAAGGGCCGAGAGGGCGAGATCCGAGAGGCGCTGCGTGCCGTAGGGCGCGTAGGGAGCACAACGGATGGTCGGCCCGCCGGCCATGGCGATCATGTAATGCACAGCCGGGATCTCACGGCCGCAGATCGCGAAACCGGTGGCGTAGGGCGGATGGGCATGGACCACGGCGCCGATCTCGGGCCGCGCCGCCAGGATGTCGCGATGAAACCGCCATTCGGAGGAGGGCGCGAGCGGGTGGTCCCAGTTCCCGTCGAAATCCATGGGCACGAGGTCGTCGGGGCTGAGCTGCTCGGCCGGAATTCCGGACGGGGTAACGAGAATGCCCGCACCCGATCGGACCGAAAGGTTGCCCGAAGTACCCTGGCTGAGGCCGAGATCGAGCATCCGGCGCATCGCCTCGACCATCGCCTGGCGGGTCGCGAATGACGGCACGGGCACTTCCTCCAATAGGGACGAACCTGCGGCGCGGGCATGGACCGGGCTTCGTCAGGCGCGGCCGGCCCGGCAGGTCCGGGAAAATCGGCGCGACCCTAACCCCGGCAGCCTGCCGGCGAAACAGGAACGGCTCGTCCGCACTGAACTTGCTCGGACGCAGCAGGCCGGGGCGCACACCACACGATGGTGCTCGAACGGAACGCGACGGTCGCAGGTTCACTCCGCGCGGATCCCTCGGCATCCTTCGGACTCGAAGCTCTGTCGAAGCCGACTCATGCCGTTTGAGGCTCGGCCTTCCGTCCCGGGATGCTATAGGCGGCCCATGAGCACCTATCGATTCGAGGCTCTGCTCGCGCCGAGCCGCATCGCCGTGGTGGGAGCCGGCGATCGGCCGGGCTCCGTCGGCCGGGCGATCATCGACGGCCTGCGCGCCGGCGGATTCACCGGCGACATCGTCCCCGTGCATCCGCGCGAGGTCAGTGTCGACGGGCTGGCGTGCAGTCCGCGCCTCGCCGACATGCCTCAGCCTCCCGACCTCGTCCTGGTGGCGACGCCACCGGCGGCGGTGCCGGCGATCGTGGAGGAGGCGGGACGGATCGGCGCCGCCGCGGCGGTGATCCTGTCCGCCCATCTCGGCCACGGGGAGGCGGCCCCGGTCGGCGCGGCCCAGGCGGCGGCACGGCAGCACGGCCTGCGGCTGATCGGCCCCGACAGCATCGGACTGAGCGTGCCGGCGCGCGGCCTGAACGCCACCCTGCTCGCGCGGCCGCCGAAGCCGGGGGATATCGCCCTGATCTCGCAATCGGGCACGGTCGCTTCGGCGATTGCCGAATGGGGGTGGCGGCACGGTGTCGGCTTTTCGGCGGTGATGACGCTCGGCCGCTCCGCCGACATCGATATCGCCGACTGTCTCGACTACTTCGCCGAGGATTATCACACTCGCGCGATCGTCCTCTCCCTGCACCATGTCGCGGATGCACGGAAATTCCTGACGGCCGCGCGGGCAGCGGCCCGCGCCAAACCGGTGGTCGTGCTGCGCACCGGCCGCCACGAGGCGCCGGGCCGCCGGCCGGAAACCCATACCGGGGCGCTGGCCCGCCCCGGCGCCGTGTACGAGGCGGCCTTCCGCCGGGCCGGCCTTCTGGCTGTGGACGGGCTCGATGCCATGTTCTCCGCCGTGGAGACCCTGGGGCGGCAGCGGCCCTTCCCCGGCAACAGGCTGATGATCGTCTCCAACGGACGCGGCATCGGCGCGCTCGCCGCCGACCATCTCACGGACCGCGGCGGCACGCTGGCAGCGCCGGCGGAGGCCACGCTGGAGAGCCTCGCGCCGGTTCGGCACGGACGGCACGCCAACCCCCTCGATCTCGGGATCGACGCGGTGCCGGGCGACTATGTCCGCGCCCTCGAACCGTTGCTGGCGGGCCGCGACAGCGACGCCATCGTCGCGGTCCACGTACCGACCGCGCGGGCGGGCAGCCGCGACGTGGCCGAGACCGTGGCCGGAACCGTGGCCAAGGCGCGCTCGGCCGGACGCCGCAAGCCGGTCTTCGCCGTATCGATCGGCGAGGACGAGGCGATCCGGTCGATCTACGCCGAGGCCAAGATCCCGCTCTTCGCTACCGATGCCGACGCGGTCGAGGGCTTCCTCCACCTCGTTCGCTACCGCGAGGCGCAGACCGACCTGATGCGCACGCCGGATGCGTTGCCGCGTGACTTCTCGCCGGACGTCGCGGCCGCGCGCCGGATCGTCGATCAGGCTCTGGCGGAGGGCCGCACATGGCTCGACCCCCACGCCGTGACGGAACTGCTGACCGCCTACAGGATCGTCTCGGTGCCGGTCACGCTGGCTCCCGATCCCGACGGGGCCGCGGCGGCGGCGTGGCCTCTGATCGCCGGCGGCGGTACGGTGGTGCTCAAGCTCGTCTCCCCTGACGTGGTGCACAAATCGGAGGTCGGCGGTGTGCGCCTCGGCCTCACCTCGGAGGCCGACGTGCGCGAGGCGGCGCACGCGATGATTGCGCGGGTCAGGGAGTTGCGCCCCGATGCGCGGGTGGCGGGCTTCGCCGTGCAGCCGATGATGCGCCGGCCGCAGGGGCGGGAGTTGATCGCCGGCCTTGCCGAAGATCCGGTCTTCGGACCGGTCGTCGTGTTCGGCCGGGGCGGCACGGCGGTGGAGGTGATCGATGACCGCGCGCTCGCGCTGCCGCCCCTCGACCTCGCGCTCGCCAGCGAACTCATCGGCCGCACCCGTGTTGCCCGGCGGCTCGAAGCCTATCGCGACGTGCCGGCGGCGGACCTTCAGGCCATCGCTCTGCTGCTGGTGAAGCTCGCCCAGCTCGCGGCCGATCTGCCGGTGGTGCGCGAGCTCGACATCAACCCGCTGCTCGCCGACGCCGATGGCGCGATCGCCCTCGACGCACGCGTGCGCATCGCGCCCGAGCCCGCCCGGTCCGAACGCCGGCGAGGAAACTGGCACCCGCGCTTCGCGATCCGCCCCTATCCGTCCGATTGGGAGCGGCGGCTCGATGTGGGGGAGCGGTGCGTCCAGGTCCGGCCGGTGCGGCCCGATGACGAGGAGATGTTCCGCACCTTCTTCGCCCAGGTGGATCCGGAGGATGTGCGCCTTCGCTTCTTCGCGCCTGTGCGCGACTTCAGCCACGCCTTCCTCGCGCGGCTGACGCAGCTCGACTATTCCCGCGCCATCGCGTTCGTCGCCATCGACGAGGCGGCGGAGGAGGGCCGGCGCATGCTCGGCGCCGTGCGCCTGCACGCCAATGCCAATCACGATACGGGCGAGTTCGCGATCCTCGTACGCTCCGACATCAAGGGAACCGGTCTCGGCGTCGCCCTCATGCGCATGATGATCGACTGGGCGCGGGCCGAGGGCATCGGCTGTGTCGAGGGGAGCGTCCTCGCCGAGAATCGGCCGATGCGCGCGGTCTGCCGCCATCTCGGCTTCGAGGAGAGGCCGATGCCGGACGATCCGAGCCTCGTGAAAGCGACCCTGAGGGTCGGGGATTAGACCGCCGGCCGCCCGCTCGGCAGCGCTGCCGAACGGGAGCGGGTTCCTGCCGGCCCTTCATCATCCGTCGGATGACGGGTTCGCATCCGCTCGGGGATCGCCTGAGAGTGATGGGTCGTCCGGTAGGGTTCCCGCGGACACCGCACCCATCCTCCCAAACGAAAAAGCCACCCACCCTCCCGGATCGGCAGCTTCTCGGCTTCAGAACGCCGTCAGACGGGCTCAGTGGCCGCTCTCGGTGGCCTCGCGGGTCGACTCGTAGAGGAACCACGTGCGCTCCTCGGACTGGTCGATCCACTCTTCCAGCAGGCTCGTGGTCGAGACGTCGTTGGCCTCGTCCGTGATGGCGTGCAGCTCGCGCATGTTGGCGGTCAGCGCCTTGTTGTCGTCACGCAGCTCCTTGAGCATCTCCAGCGGGCTGACGTAGTCCGCGTTGTTGTCCGGGACGCGCTTGAGCTGCTCGGCCTGGCCAAGCGAGCGCAGGGTGGTGCCGCCGATCTTGCGGGCCCGCTCGCCGACGGCATCGATGATGCCGAAGATCTGCTCGGACTGCTCGTCGAGCAGCAGGTGGTAGTCGCGGAAATTCGGTCCGCTGACATGCCAGTGGAAGTTCTTCGTCTTGATGTAGAGCGCGAAGAGGTCCGACAGGAGGACGGTCAGGCCCTCGGAAATCTTCTTGACGTCGTTCGGATCGAGATCGGTCGGCGTGTTGAGCCGATCGCTGGCGACACGCAGCTTAGCCTTGGCCATGGGGGAAGATCCTAACAATCTGCAACCAAATTCCAGCCGGCGACAACCGCGCCAGCACTCGATCGGCAGAATGAGGAAGCGGGAAGCTTTGTTCCGCTCCGCATGGCAGCGCTGTTGTGGATGGGATGCCGCGGATCGCGGTGCCGGTCAGCCGCGCCCGCCGACGAGGCCGGGCGGCAGCAGGACCGGTTCGCCGTCCTGACCGCGCGCGGGCGGGGCGGCCTTGCGGGCCTGCGGCTTCTGCGGGGCCGGGAGCGCGGTCGCGGGAGGCGAAGCGGGGGGCGGGGAGCTTGCAGGAACGTCTCGGACCACCGGCTTGACCGGCTCGGTCCTGGGCGCCGCCGGCTTCGCCGGCGCCCCCTGCGCTGCGGAGGGCTGAGGGCGCGGGGGCGTGCTCGCGGCCGGAGCGCGCGGCATCGGCGCTCGGGGCGTGATGGCGCCGGTGGTGGTGACGTCCGGCGTCGCCGCCGCGGCCGGCGCGGGTGGCGTGTCGAGGCCGTAGATGTCGTCGCGGAAATGCACCCGACCGTCCGAGGTGGCGTAGCCGGTGAGATAGACGAAGGCGACCGGCGTCGGCTTCACCAGCTTCACGTCGCGACGCTCTCCCGCGGCGATGGCAGTCTCGATCTCGATCGGGCCCCAGGTCGAGCCGCCGCCGTTCGGGCCCTCGGTGCCCTGGAGCAGCCACGCGGCGAACTCCTTCACCTGTCCGACGCGGACGCAGCCGTGCGAGTGGAAGCGCACCGAACCCGCGAACAGGGATTTCGAGGGTGTGTCGTGCATGTAGATCGCGTGGCGGTTCGGCATGTCGATGCGGACCTGCCCGAGCGAATTGTCGAGGCCGGAATCCTGGCGGAGGGTGTAGTTGACCGCCTTCTGCGTGTTCCAGTCGATCGTGGTCGGATCGACCTCGACGCCGCCGGGGCCGAGAATGCGGATACGGTTCTTGGCGAGATAGCCGGGGTTCTTGCGCATCGTCGGGATGATCTCGTTCTTGATCACCGAGACGGGCACGGTCCAGGTCGGGTTGAGGTTCACGTCGGTGATGCGGGTCTCGACCCCGGGCGTCTGCTTGTCGGGCGAGCCGACCACCGCGACGTAGCGGCGGGTGACGGTTCCGTTCTCCACCGCCTCCACGGTGGCGGAGGGGATGTTCACGGTGACGTAGCGCTCGCCGAAGCCGAAATTCGAACCCATCAGTCGCTGCGCCGAGGCGCGCAGCTGCCGCTGGCGCACGTCGGCCGGAACGTTGAGCGCATTCAGCGTCAGGCGGCCGAGGATGCCGGCATCCGGCAGGCCGTGCCGCGCCTGAAACGACTTCACCGCGGCCACCAGCGGCGGATCGTAGCGGTCGGAGGGCGGCGCATCGGCGGGAAGGTCGCCGGTCAAGGTGAGATGGTGGCGGAGCGAGGGGATCGCCGGATGGCTGTCGCCGGGCTTCGGGGCGAAATCGGCGGGCAGCGTCTTCCAGCCGCCGGCCTCGGCATAGATCTGATAGCGCTCGGCGGCGCGCATGGTGTCCATGAACGTCTGCGCCGTGTAGGTCGGCAGCGGATCCTCCGACACGCGGGCGTAGACGACCGGCGGCAGCTCGCGCGACGCCTTCTTCGCCGGCGGCGTCTCGGTCGGCACGGCGACCGTGTCGGCGGTGGGCCGCTCAAGTTTGGGATCGGCCTTGATGTCGGACTTGGGTTCGGCCTTCTCCGAACGTGGTTCCGGCTTCGGGTCGGCCCTCAGCTCGCGCTTCGGCTCGGCTGCCTTCTCGGCCTTGGGCTCGATCCGCAGGTCGATTCGAGAATCGGCCTGAGGCTCGGGCGCAGGCGAAGGCTCGGCCCGGAGCGGGGTGGCGAGCAGAAGGGCGAGCGCCGCCCCGGTCCCGCCGAGGAGCCGGACGCGGCGGGGCCCGCGCGGGGCGAAGGAAACGTTCGGCATCGCGGATCTCGTCGAGAGCACGCGGCGATCATCGGCGGTGTTGGTTACCAACTCGCTGAAGACTTCCCGCGCGGCGTGTGCCGCGGCACGTCGCCCCCATCGCCCGGAGCCGGTCCGCCGCGGTGGCCCCGGCGCGCCGGATGTGCAAAACGCGAGGTCAGCCGACGCCCCGTGAGACCCCCGTGAGCGAAGACAGACCCTCGAAGCCCGGCAAGACCCTGTTGAACCCCGAGCGCAGGGCGGACGACGTCGATCAGTCGATCCGCCCCCTGAGCCTCGCCGAGTTCATCGGCCAGCGCGCGGCCCGCGCCAACATGCAGATCTTCATCGAGGCGGCCAGGAAGACCGGGCAGGCCCTCGACCACGTCCTGTTCGTCGGCCCGCCGGGCTTGGGCAAGACGACGCTCGCCCAGATCGTCGCCCGCGAACTCGGGGTGAACTTCCGCTCGACCTCCGGCCCTGTCATCGCAAAGGCCGGCGATCTCGCCGCGCAGCTCACCAATCTCGAGGAACGCGACGTCCTCTTCATCGACGAGATCCACCGCCTCAATCCGGCGGTGGAGGAGATCCTCTACCCGGCGATGGAGGATTACCAGCTCGACCTGATCATCGGCGAGGGACCCGCTGCCCGCTCGGTGAAGATCGAGCTGCCGAAATTCACCCTCGTCGGCGCCACGACCCGCGCGGGCCTGCTCACCACGCCGCTGCGCGACCGCTTCGGCATCCCGATCCGGCTCGAATTCTACGAGATCGACGAGCTCGAACTCATCGTCCGCCGCGGCGCGCGGGTGCTCGGCCTCGGCATGTCGGAGGAGGGCGCCAACGAGATCGCCAAGCGCGCCCGCGGCACGCCGCGCATCGCCGGGCGCCTGCTGCGCCGGGTGCGCGACTTCGCCATCGTGGAGGAGGCGCAGACGGTCAGCCGGGCCATCGCCGACCGGGCGCTGCAGATGCTCGACGTCGATCCGGTCGGCCTCGACGTGATGGACCGCAAGTACCTCACCCTGATCGCCACTTCCTTCGGCGGCGGCCCGGTCGGGATCGAGACGATCGCCGCGGCCCTGTCCGAGCCGCGCGACGCCATCGAGGACATCATCGAGCCCTATCTGATCCAGAAGGGGTTCGTGCAGCGCACGCCCCGCGGTCGCGTGCTCACGCCGCACGCCTTCCGCCACCTGGGCTTCGCCGAGCCCCGGCGCGATCCGAGCACCCAGTTCGGTCTCTTCGGCGGCAGCGACGACCCGGATGCCTGAGGCGGACGGACGGGGGCGGGCGGGCGGGCGCAGCCCTGTCTCCGTGACACGCCGCACGGTGCTGATCGGCCTCGGCGCGACGGCGCTGACGGGAACCGCGACGGGCGCCTACGCCGTCGGCATCGAGCCGATGCGCCTGACGGTCACCCGCTACAGGCTTCATCCGAAGGGCCCCTGGCCGGACGGCCTGACCCTGCGGATCGTCGCGCTCGCCGACATCCATGCCTGCGAGCCGTGGATGTCGGCCGCGCGCATCGCCGGCATCGTCGCCGCCGCGAACGCCCTGAAGGGCGACGTGACGGTGCTGCTCGGCGACTACGTCTCCGGCATGAATCTCGTCGCGCGGTACGTGGATGCCGCCGAATGGGGACCCGTTCTGGGACGGCTGCAGGCGCCGCTCGGGGTCTACGCGATCCTCGGCAATCACGATTGGTGGGAGGACAGGTCGGCGCAGGCGCGCGGCAGCGGTCCGACGATCGCGGGCGAGGCCCTGCGGCGCAACGGCGTCCGCGTGCTGCAGAACGAGGCGCTGCCGCTCGCGGTGCGGGGACACGAGGTCTGGCTCGCCGGCCTCGGCGACCAGATCGCCTTCGTTCCGAGCGCGCGCAAGCACGGCCATCCTCGGACCGGCGTCGACGACCTGCCCGGCACCCTCGCTCAAATCCCCGAAGGCGCGCCCGCGATCCTGCTGGCGCACGAGCCCGACATCTTCCCTCAGGTGCCGGCGCGGATCGCCTTGACACTCTCGGGTCACACCCACGGTGGGCAGGTTCGCCTGTTCGGCTACGCGCCGGTCGTGCCCTCCCGCTACAAGAGCCGCTTCGCCTACGGCCATGTCCGGGAGCAGGCCGACCTGATCGTCTCCGGCGGTCTCGGCATGAGTATCGCTCCGGTGCGGTTCGGCATACTGCCGGAGATCGTCGTGATCGACCTCGGCGAGGCCGGAACCACAACCGCCCAAGACATGCAGTGATCGCATATCACTCTGATCGTTGAAGCGACGATCCTCATCGTCGAGCGGAGCCATGCGTGCTGTTCCGTGACAGCGCCTGCCGGCGATCGGCCTTGATCCCTCATCGTTTTTCGAGCCAGCTCCACGGATCGGACGCGCGAAAGGCGCAGCTTCAGACCTGTGATCACAGGATTGTGCGGCGGCGGAACATGCATGCACCGCACAAGTTGAGGCCGCGACCCCGCTCTTTCACGGGCGTCGGCCTCAACAACGTCTCCAGCACGACCTTCAAGGAAGCATCCGCCATGAAGTCGACCGTTCTGGCCGCCCTCGGCCTGTCCGTCGCCGCTCTTGCTACGCCCGCCCTGGCTCAGGACGCCCTGCCGCTCCGCATCGGCGCCGAGGCGCCGATCGGATCGGCCGCGACCGACACGCGGGAGTTCCGCGCCGAGGCGCTGCGCTCGGACGCCGCGAGCATCGAGGCGAGCCGCATCGCCCTCGAGCGCTCCCGCAACCCGCGCGTGCGCAACTACGCCAACCGGGTGCTGGTCGAGCGTGAGGCCACCACCAGGGCGCTACTGCCGGAGGGCACCTCGCTCACCGCCAGCGGACGGGTCGTCTCCGATCAGCAGGGAATCCCGACCCGCCTCGACAATCCGGTCGGCGTGGTGCTCGCCCCGGTCACGCTCGCGGCCAACATCGGCACCGGCATCGTCGGCGGCGTGCTCGGCGGCGTCGGCCTGATCGACAACAGCCCGGGCGAGCCCGGCCGCCGCGTCGCGCTCGGCCCGAACGGACAGCAGCGCCTCGAGCGCCTGCGCTCGGCCCGATCCGCCCGCGAGTTCGACCGCACCTACGTCAACGAGCAGGCGCGTTCGGATGCCCGCACGCTCGCGCTCTACAGCAGCTACGCCCGCAACGGCGACAGCGCTGCCGGCCGCACCTTCGCCAACCAGGCGCTGCCCTACATCGCCGACGAGCACGCCCATTCCGCGACGCTCGCCGACCGGATCGGCGGCTGAACGATCCAATTCCGTCGCATTGGCAGGGCCGCTCCCGAAAGGGGCGGCTCTCGCCGTTTCTGGTCTCGGCCGCCCTCGCCACCGCGGTCGAGAGCCGGTAAGAACTCGGACCCTTTTCACTTCCGGATGCTCATGGATCCGATGACCGGCGCCGACGCGCACCGCCTCCCGCTGCGCGTCTATTACGAGGACACCGACTTCTCGGGCTTCGTCTATCACGCGAGCTATCTGCGCTTCATGGAGCGCGGGCGCACCGAATTGCTGCGCTCCCTCGCCGGCGACCAGTCGGATCTGCACGCCGACGGCGCCGGGCTCGTGTTCGTCGTGCGCAAGATGACCCTCGATTACCTGAAGCCCGCCCGCATGGACGACCTCATCGAGGTTCACACGCGAACGAGCGAGCTGCGCGGCGCCTCCATGCATCTGGCCCAGGAGGTGCGCCGCGGCGAGGACGTGCTCGTGCGTGCCGAGGTGGTCGTCGCCTGCGTCCGCAACGGGCGGGCGATCCGCCTGCCCGAGAGCCTGCGCCGGACACTGACGCCGTCGGCAGCGAGATCCGCCTGAATTCGTGGCCGGGCCCCGCAGGACATGTCGTTCGATCCGAGCCCATAATCCATGCCCCATGATCCCGGCGGCTGCAGATCCTAGTCCTCTCGTGAAGGGCCGGATGCTGGACCGAGCAACGCTTTCTTAACCCTGTCGCAGGCTTAGACTCGTGTGCGGGCAAGCTAGCACCGCGCCGCAGCAAGAGCAGGGCCGGCTGAGCGTCCGACCCTTACTTTCGACAGATTCGCGAGTGATCTCAGGTCTCATCGCTCAAAGGATCAGTCGGCAGTCCGGCCCGCGGTGGCGCGGCCCTGACGACGCGAGGATCGTTCGATGACTCCAGCCGATGCCATGCAGGCCGCGCCCGTCGCAGACATGAGCCTGTTCGGCCTGTTCTGGCAGGCCCACTTCGTCGTGAAGATCGTGATGCTGGGCCTGCTCGGCGCTTCGGTCTGGTGCTGGTCGATCATCGTCGACAAGACCCTGCTGTTCCGCCGCGTCGAAGCCGAGATGGACGCCTTCGAGGAGGCGTTCTGGTCCGGACGCTCGCTGGAGGAGCTCTACCGTTCCTTCAACGACCGCCAGCCGACCGGGCTCGGTGCCCTGTTCGTCGCCGCCATGCGGGAGTGGAAGCGTTCCTTCGAGGGCTCGGGCCGGCAGATCCACTCACTGTCGCAGCGCATCGACAAGGTGCTCGACGTGACGATTCAGCGCGAGGTCGAGCGGCTCGATTCCAAGCTCCTGTTCCTCGCCTCGATCGGCTCGGCCGGCCCGTATATCGGCCTGTTCGGCACGGTCTGGGGCATCATGACCGCCTTCACCTCGATCGCGGCCTCCAAGAACACCTCCCTCGCGGTCGTGGCGCCGGGCATCGCCGAGGCTCTGTTCGCCACCGCCATCGGACTGTTCGCGGCGATTCCCGCGGTGCTCGCCTACAACAAGCTCCAGGCCTCCGTCGCCAAGTCGCAATCGCGACTCGAGGGGTTTGCCGACGAGTTCTCGGCGATCCTCTCGCGCCAGATCGACGAGCGCCTCTCGGTCGCCGCCTGATCATCGCAGCTAAACGGAAGCGGGAGCCGGATCGATGGGCATGACGCACGGCGCGGCGCAGGGCGGCGGCAAGCGCCGCCGCCGCGGACGGCGCGGACACGGCGCCATCAACGAAATCAACATGACGCCGTTCATCGACGTCGTGCTGGTGCTGCTGATCGTGTTCATGGTGGCCGCGCCGATGATGACGGTGGGCGTGCCCCTCGACCTTCCGCAATCCAAGGCGAGCCCGCTCAATTCCGACGTCAAGCCGATCACGCTCTCGATCCGCCGTACCGGCGAAGTCTATCTCGGCGAGGTTGAGCTGAAGGACGACGACATCGTGCCCCAGCTCATGCAGACGGCGAAGACGGGCACCGAGGAGCGCGTGTTCGTGCGCGGCGACAAGCGCGTCGATTACGGACGCGTGGCCCAGGTGATGGCGATCGTGACCGGCGGCGGCTTCAAGAAGGTCGCCCTCGTCACCGAACCGGAATCGAATTAGCGGAGCGGGACAAAGTGGCTCTGCGCTGGCCCGAGTCTTTTCGAAATCGCGAACCGGGCGTCTGGATCTCCGCCGGCGCGCATGCCGCCGTGCTCGGACTCGCGCTGTTCGCGGTCGCCGCTCCGGCGCTGCCCGACGCGCAGGAGGGCGTGCCGGTCGAGGTGCTGACCGAGCAGCAATTCTCGGAACTCACCCGCGGCGAGCGCAACGCCGAGAAGCCGCAGAACAATCCGAACCGCGCCGATCGCGTCTCCGAGAAGATCGAGCAGCGCGAACCGGAGAACGCCAAGACCGACGCGCCGGCCGCGCCGACCCGCACCGCCGACACCAAGCTCGCTGCCGTCGATGCGATGCCCCTGCGCGCCGACACCGCCGACCCCGTGAAGGAGGAGGCGGAGGCCGCCGCGGCCAAGGCGGAAGCCGCGAAGGCCGAGGCCGAGAAGGCGGCTGCGGCCAAGGCCGCCGAGGCGAAAGCCAAGGCCGAAGCCAAGGCGAAGGCGGATGCCGCGGCCAAGGCCGAAGCTGCCAAGGCCGAGGCCGCCAAGGCGGCGGAAGCCAAGGCCGCCGCTGCCAAGGCGGAGGCCGAGAAGCGCGAGGAGCTCCAGAAGCTGGTCGAGCGCGAGCAGGCGGAAGCCGAGGCTGCGGCGAAGGCGGCGGAAGCCAGGGCCAAGGCGCGGGCGGACGCCAAGGCGAAGGCCGACGCCAAGGCGAAAGCGGAGGCCGAGGCCCACGCCAAGGCGGAAGCGGAGGCAAAGGCCAAGGCGGAAGCGGCGGCCAAAGCCGAGGCGGAAGCCGAGCATCGCAAGCAGGTCGCGGAGGCCAAGGCCAAGGCGGAAGCCGAAGCGAAAGCCAAGGCCGAGGCCGCCGCGAAAGCCAAGGCGAAGGCGATGGCCGAAGCCAAGGCGAAGGCGGATGCCGAGGCCAAGGCGCGCCAGCAGGCGGAACTCGCCAACAAATTCAGCCCAGGAGACATCCGGCAGACGCTCGCCTCGAAGGCCGCCTCGCAGTCGACGGGCTCCACCGGCCGCGAGGTCCAGCGCACGGCCTCGCTCGGCACGGCGACGGGCAATGCCCAGCGCCTCTCGCCGTCCCTGCGCGATGCCCTCGTCGGCATGCTGCAGCAGCAGATCGAGCGGTGCTACTCGGCCCCGCCCGGCGCGACGCAGGGTGTGGTGCTGCCGATGCTCGACATCCGCCTCAACCCGGACGGTTCGCTCACGAGCGAGCCGCGGGTGATGCGCGCTGGAAACAATTCGGTCGATCAGTCGATCGCCCAGGCGGCGCTCCGGGCCGTGCGGCGCTGTGCGCCCTACAAGATCCCGACCCAGTACGCGCCGTATTACAACGACTGGAAGGCCATCAACGCCGAGTTCGAGTTCTCGCCCGTGTGATCCGCTCCCGCCGATCACACCGCATCCTCGCGGCCTTCCCTCCTCGCACTCCCTGACCGACCTGGACTCGTCCCATGCCTGGAACAGCCTTCACCCGGCGCGCCCTCCTGCCGGCTTTCGCGGCCGCGCTCGGCGTCTTCGCCCTGGCGCTTCCCGCTGCCACCCCGGCGCAGGCGCAGCTCCAGCTCCGCATCGGCAGCGGCGCCTTCCAGCCGATGCCGATCGCGATCGCCGACTTCGCCGGCGATGCCAGCCTCGGCACGCTGGTCTCCAGCGTCATCACCAATAACCTGCGCCGTTCCGGCTACTTCACGCCGCTGGAGAAGGGGCGCTTCCCCGAGAATCCGAGCTTCGACGCGGCGCCGAACTTCGAGGCGTGGAAGGGCGCGGGCGTGCAGGCGCTGGTGACGGGACGGGTCGGGCGCGACGCCTCGGGCCGGCTCACCGTCGCCTTCCGCCTCTGGGACGTCGCCTCGGGCCAGCAGATCACGGGCCAGCAATACGGCACCGACGTCGCCAACGCGCGCCGCACCGGGCATCTCGTGTCGGATGCGGTCTACACCAAGGTCACCGGCCTCGGTCCGTGGTTCGACAGCCGCGTCGCCTATGTCGACGAATCCGGCCCGAAGGAGAACCGCCGCAAGCGGCTGATGGTGATGGATCAGGACGGCGCCAATGTCCGTGCGCTCACCGGCGGCGGCGACGTCTCCGTGGTGGCGCCGCGCTACTCGCCGGCGGGGCAGGACATCGCCTTCATGACCCAGGCGCCGGGCCAGCAGCCCAAGGTGCAGATGATCGACTTGGAGACCGGCAAGCGCCAGACGGTGGGCAACTTCGCCTCGATGAGCGCGAGCCCGCGCTTCTCGCCGGACGGGCGCCGCCTTGTGATGAGCGTGCAGCAGGGCGGCAACGCCGACATCGTCACCGTCGATCTCGCCTCAAAAGCGCAGACGCCGGTGACGCAAGGTCTTGCGATCGACACCTCGCCGAGCTACTCGCCCGACGGCAGCCAGATCGTGTTCGAATCCGACCGCGGCGGCTCGCAGCAGATCTACGTCATGGGCGCCGACGGCTCGAACCCGCGCCGTCTCTCCTTCGGCGAAGGCTCCGCCTCGCAGCCGGCCTGGTCGCCGCGCGGCGATCTCATCGCCTTCACCCGGCAGCGGAAGGGCGGCTTCGCCATCTGCGTGATGAAGCCCGACGGCTCGGGCGAGCGGGTGCTGACCGAGGGCTTCCACAACGAGAGCCCGACCTTCGCGCCCAACGGCCAGTACGTGATGTTCTTCCGCGATCCCGGCGGCCAGGGAGGCGGCAAGCTCTACATGGTCGACATCACCGGAAAGGTGGAGCAGCCGGTGCCGACGCCGTCCTTCGCCTCAGACCCGACCTGGTCGCCATTGCTTTCGGGCAAGTAGCCGGCGGCCCGGTGGCGACCGGCCCCGCCCCGCGAGGCCGGTGACGAATGCATCCCGGGCGATGCGGACGGGGACGGTAGCGGGAATCTCCGTCCCCCGACGCGTTCCGGCGCTGCCGACTTCGGCCGGCCTGTCATTCCGTCGAGCTAGGACTCCGCAGCAATGACGAAATCCGCGCGAGCCTCAACGGCTGGCACGGTGCAATCGTCTCTCTCGCAATAGAAACCGCGGCGGAAGCGGTCCGCAGGTGGGGCTGATGCGTGTTCGAAGTCGCGCCGTGTCGGCCGCTTCTGCGCCCCTAGGGAGCCGCTTCCGTCCGGTGTTCGTGGCGGGCCACTAAGTCCGAGACCGAACGGGTTCTCAGGCTATCGTCGCGGCTTTGCGCTGCGGTGGAGTCATTCCTGTCTCCTCCAGCTTTCGCCAACAAACCGTGCGCGGACCAGCGGTTTCTTGGCCGATGTGCTTGCGAATGCGAAGCACGCAGAGAGACTGCGTCCGTATTGGCAGGTCGTCAAGAAGAAATCTGCTGCCAAGCCGACTGTTTTTTATCTCGACGAATTACTGACCGGCAAAATCGTTCGCCGGCAACGGCTTACTGCGGCCCAGGGATAAAGTCCTGTGCATCCTGGGAGAAAACACTCCGTGCCTCCTCGCGAGGCGCCGGGCTCCCGGTCTCAGCGTGCCTCGAGAAGGCGGTTCTTGACGAGGTAGCGGATGCCCCGGTCGAAGGACTCGTCGGTATTGCCGCGCAGGTCGACGCTGTAGGCCCGCTCGGGCGCTTCTTCCGCGAGGGGCTTCACGTAGACATTGATGTTGAGGATCAGGTTCGAGACCTTCTGAACCTCGCCGGTGACGACCGTGTGGGCGCCGAGACGGCGGGCGAAATCCTCCGCGCAGCCGTTGCAGGCGCGCAGGTCGGCACTCTTGGCCACCTCTTCCCGAACCGGATCCGTCGAAACCAGCGTGTAGCGCCCGCTCTCGGCCATCAACGCGCGCAGGGTCTCGCTGGTCCGCCTCAGTCGCTCGTGCTCGGCCTCCGAGGGCTCGGTCGGCGCGCCCTTGGCGAATTGGAAATCGAAGACGGCGGCCTTCTCGGGCTCGGCGCGCGCGACACCGACGAAGAGGCTGAGGCCGCCGACGAGTGTCAGAGCCGCGAGCATGCAACGAGCTACGAACCGATCCATGTCCATCCGGGTCTCCGGTCGCGGCTGAAGAGGCCGCTGGTGGACATCACAGGGGGCGACCTCGGAGTTCCGTCGCACAGGCCGGCGATGGCCCGACGCGGTGCCCTGGCTGCCCGTGCGATCCGCGCCGGTCGGACCCGCCGACGACGACAGCGGATCGCCGCGGCGGGCGGACACAAACCAGAATCAATCCGGCGTGAAGATGGAAACCCTGTCGCCACCGCTTCCCCCCGGCGGCGGGACGGTTTCGCGGGCCGGTACGAAGCGCCCCAGCAGATGTGCCGGCCCGTGGAACGCGCGAGGCCGCGGGTGCGCCGGAGTGGGGAGGGTGGTCTCGGGGCCGCCTCCGGTCAGATCGCGGCAAGGCCGCGCTGTACCGCCGGACGGGCGAGGAGCGCATCGAGCCAGCGACGAACGTTCGGGAGGCCGTCGAGCTCGATGCCCTGCTTGCCGTGGAACTTCGCCCAGGTCAGCGCGGCGATGTCGGCGATCGAGTAGGCGTCGGCGAGATATTCGTGCGCCGCCAGCCGCCGGTCGAGGACACCGTAGAGGCGCTTGGCTTCATCCGTGAAGCGCTCGATGGCGTAGGGGATCTTGTCCTGGGCGTAGATGCGGAAATGGTGGGCCTGTCCCAGCATCGGGCCGAGGCCGCCGACCTGCCAGAACAGCCACTCATCGACCGCCGTGCGGGCACGCTCGTCGCTCGGATAGAGGCAGCCGGTCTTGCGCCCGAGATACTGCAGGATCGCGCCGGACTCGAACACCGTGATCGGCGCTCCGCCCGGGCCGTCCGGATCGACGATGGCCGGGATCTTGTTGTTCGGCGAGATGGCGAGGAAGTCGGGCGCCATCTGCTCGCCCTTGCCGATATTCACCGGCACGACCCGATAGGGCAGCCCGCACTCTTCGAGCATGATCGGGATCTTCCACCCGTTCGGTGTGCTCCAGGTGTAGAGTTCGATCGGCTGCGCCGTCGTGACCGCCATGCTGGCATCCCGGGAAAGCGGGCCCGCGCCCATCCTCGGCCCATGAGGTAGCGCGGAAAGCCTCGAAGGCTCAAGCCAAAGGCCAAGCTCGCCAAAGGCCAAGCTCGCGCCGGGACCGCGATGACGGCCACGCCCGTCGCGCCCAGCCGGCTCTCCGGGATCCCGGTTCCGAAACGGCCTCGTGCGCGGCCGAACCCTGGGCGCAGGGGCATGTGCCGGGGATCGAGGCCGAGACAAAAGCGGGGCTTTCCTACGCAAGTTGCAGAGAACGCTTGCTCTTTGCCCGCCGATGCGGCTGTGATGCGGCGTACGGCGACGCTGCCGAATCCGTCCCACCGGAGTTGCCTGATGCTCTCTCGTCTCCTCGCCGCCGCCATGATGGCCCTGCCGCTGCTCCTGGCTCAGGCCGCGACGGCCAAGGAGGCCTGGAGCGCGCCGACCGCCAAGGAGACGGCGAAGGAGACCGGGAAGGAGCCGAGCGTCGCCCAGTCCGCCGCCCGCGAGCGGCAGAAGAAGTGCGGCGCCGAGTGGCGCGCGCTCTCGGCGACTGAGAAGGCCGCCCAGGGACCGAAATGGCCGCAATACTACAGCAAGTGCGTCAAGCGCCTGAAGCAGCAGAAGGCCTGACCGGTCGGAACGGCGGTCCGGGAACTGCTCGCAGGGTCGAGGGGCCAAGCCGCGGGTGAACCGAACGACGGCGGGCGTGTTGCCCTGCCGAACTGATCTGAAACGCTACCCGCCGAAGCGGAGGCCAACTCCGCGCGGGAGCGAATGAGAGCATCGACGGAAAGCCTGACCGAGATGGAGCGTGAACGCCGCATCCTGCAGCGCACGGTGGCGGTTGCGGCGGTCGTGCCCGTTCTGGCGGGACTCTACGGTGTGTTGTTCGGCATCGACGGCATCGGCGGCGGCACGCCGGTCAACGTCTCGGCCGACAGCCATTTCCGCTACCTGTCCGGCCTGCTGACCGGCATCGGCCTCCTGTTCTTCACCTGCGTGCCGGGGATCGAGGACAAGTCGCGGCTGTTCCGCTTCCTCACGCTCGTCGTGGGGCTCGGCGGTCTGGCACGCCTGCTCGGGCTCGCTCTCACGGGCGTGCCGTCACTGACCATGCTGGCGGCGCTCGCCCTCGAACTCGTGGTCACGCCGCTGCTGTGCCTGTGGCAGTTACGGGTCGCGCGCCTCGCCCGGGATCAGCGGCAGGCTCTGCAGCCCGGAGCCGGATTCGCGGGATGAGCGGGGCCCTGCGACGGGCCGAAGGGGACAGTCCCGGCGCGCGCCTGCTCGACATCCTCGACCGCTGGGTCCCCAAGCCCGCCGCCTGGGCCTTCGCCCTCCGGATCTGGCTCGCCATGATGCTGGCGCTCTACGCCGCGTTCTGGCTCCAACTCGACAGCGCCTCCTCGGCCGCCGTCTGCGTCGCAATCCTGGCCCAGCCGAAGCGCGGCCAAGCCCTCTCGAAGGCCGGCTACCGCTTCCTCGGCACCGTCATCGGCGGCATCGTCGGCATCCTCCTGATGGGGCTGTTCGGGCAGGATCGCGTGCTCCTGCTCCTCAGCTTCGCCTGCTGGCTGGGCCTGTGCGTCTTCGTCGCGCAGTTCCTGCAGGACACCCGCGCCTACGGGGCGATGCTGTCCGGCTATACCGTGGCGATCGTCGCGATCGCGCATATCGACGCGCCGCAGACGGTCTTCGATGCCGCCATCGGCCGCGTCGCCGCGATCGCGGTCGGCATCGTCGCGATCACCTTCATCAACGACGCGCTGGCCTCACCGAGCACGTGGCAGACCCTGCTGCCGCGCCTCGCCGGCGCCCACGCGGAGGCCCGGGCTTTCGCCCGCGAGAGCCTGACCCGGGGCGATCCAGGACCGGAGCGCACCGCCGCGCTGATCCGGCAGGTCGCGCCGATGCGGGCCGATGCGAGCGCCATCGCCGGCGAACTCGACGACGGCATCCATCGAGCCGCGGGCGCCCGCAGCGCGATCGCGGCGCTCTACGTCCTGGCCACCGCCAGCCGGGCGCTGGCGGCGGCGACGGCGCGTATCCACGCGCCGGGAGCGCGGGTGCGTGAGGCGCGGGCGCTCGCCCTGGCTTCGGTCGCGGAAGGCGGGGAGACTCGGGCCGCGGCACTCGCCCGCGACGGCGACAGACTGCGCGACCTCGTGGATGAGGGGATGCGCGATCCGGGCGCCTCCCTGAACGAGATCATGGTGCTCCAGCGCGCGCTGGACGTCGTCAACGCCGCAACCCTCGCGGAGGACGGCGCGCGCGCCCTCGCGGACGGCCACGCGCCGATGCGCGACGTCGCTCTGCCGACCCATCGCGACTTTCAGGTCGCCCTGCGGGCAGCCCTGCGGGTGATGATCGCCTTCGGCCTCGCGGCGGCGCTCTTCATCCTTCTCGGGCTGCCGCAATCCTCCTTCGCCCTGGTCCAGGTGGCGGCGACCTGTTCCCTGTCCTCGGTGACGCCGGACCCGCGCAAGTTCGCGCAAGGGGTGCTGATCGGGATGCCGCTCGCCGCGCTCTGCGCCGGGTTCGTGCTGTTCGTGATGCTCAACGGCAACCAGGGCTTCCCGCTCCTCGCGATCGCCATGGCGCCCGTGGTCTTCTTCGGCTGTCTCCTCTCGCTTCACCCGCCGAGCTTCACCATCGGCTTCATCACCCTCGTGTTCACGCCGGCGCTGATGGCGCCGGAGAACCCGCAATCCTACGATCCGCAGACGTTTCTCATGAACGCGCTGCTGGTCGTTGTCGCCGCCGTGATCCTGTTCCTGACGATCCGCCTCGTCCTGCCGATTTCGGCCTCGCAGCACCGCGCCTTCGCCCTCGATGAGGCCCGCCGTGACCTAGCCGAGGCTCTGGCGGGGGAAGGAGGCGATGCCACCACCCGCACCAGCCTCAATGCCGACCGGCTGTTCCAGTTCTCGGCCTGGAATTCGGGCAGCGGCGCGGTACGCCGGACGAGCCTGCACCACGCCTTCGCCGTGGCGCAGTTGGAAGCGGCCGCCGCACGCGCCCATGCGCAGCTGCGCACCTTGAGCGAGATCCGCCCCCTCGCTCCGCTGATCGGGCAGGCCCGGACGGCGCTCGCCTCCGCCTGCACCGCAGACCTCGATCGTGCGGCGACCGCCCTGATCGATGCGGCGAAGCGAGAGGACCGTCCGGTGCGCATGCAGCTCGCCCGTGCTGTGACAGACCTTGCCACCGCCTCGCGCGTTATCAGGCGGCACGGTCGCTTCTTCCGGCGCCTTTCCCTCCCCCGTTCCTGACGACGCAGATGCAGCACGACCTCACCATCGGCGGGATTTTGGTCTCGCCCTTCGTCGCCTACGCGCTGCTCGCCTTCGCGCTGCTCGTAGCGCTGCGGGTCGTATTCCGCCGGATCCGGTTCGGGCGATACGTCGCCAACGCGCCGCTGGCGGAAGCCGGCATCTATGTCTGCCTGCTGGCGCTCGTGGTGGTGCTGCTGTGAGGCGCGAGGACGACGCACCCGCCGACCACCGGAACCGGGAGGAGGCCTCCTCCGACGACACTCCCTCCGACGAGCCGCGTCCCGGACGGCAGGAAGATACGAAGCCGGCGTCCGGCCGGCGTCGGCGGTGGAACCGCCTGCTGCGGCTCGCCGCCACCGGCCTCGTCCTCGCCCTCGCGGCGGTGGCGGCCTACGTGGTGTGGCAGTTCTACGTGACCGCCCCCTGGACCCGCGACGGACGGGTGCGGGTGCAGGTGGCGAACATCGCGCCGCAGGTCGCCGGGACCATCGTCGAGCTGCGGGTCGCCGACAATCAAGAGGTGAAGAAGGGCGACGTCCTCTACGTCATCGATCCGTTCGACTACCAGGAAGCGGTGGTCTCGGCCGAAGCCGCGATCAAGAACCGCGAGGCCGACCTCTCGGTGAAGGAGGCGCAATCGGCCCGGCGCGCAGCGCTCTCCACCGTCTCGACTTCGGTCGAAGAGAAACAGCAATATGCCGGCACCGCCAAGATCGCCGAGGCGGCATTGGAGACCGCCAGGTCGCAGCTCTCGCAGGCGCGGAAGAACCTGGAGCGCACGCAGGTGCGCTCGACCGTCAACGGCCGGGTGACGAACCTGCTGCTGAGGGTCGGCGACTACGCCCAGACCGGCACCGCCAACATACGGATCATCGACACCGATTCCTTCTGGGTTGATGGCTATTTCGAAGAGACCAAGATGGCCCATATCCGCGTCGGCGCGCCCGCCGAGATGGCGCTGATGGGCTATGGCGAGCCCCTGCGCGGTACGGTCGAGAGTCTGACGCTGGGCATCTCGACCGCCAATGCCGCGACGAGCACGCAAGGGCTGCCGAATGTCGATCCCGTCTATACCTGGGTGCGGCTCGCGCAGCGGGTGCCCGTGCGCATCCGCATCGACCACGTGCCGCCGGAGGTGACCCTGGTGGCGGGCATGACGGCCACCGTCGTCGTCGGCGACGGCCGCGAGGGCCAGCCGCTCTGGGTCCAATCGCTGCGCGACCGGTTTCTCGGGCGTCCCGATCGGACGGAGCCCGGCGGCGAGCGGAGGAACTGAGACCACACGAGCGCGCAGACGGTGCGAGACCCAACAAAATTGGGTAAGGCGGCGTCATGGCCACCGCTCCTCTCGTCCGCTTCGCTCCCTCGCCGACCGGCTTCCTGCATATCGGCAATGCCCGGCCGGCACTGCTGAATGCCCTGTTCGCGCGTCGCGAGGCAGGTCGCTTCCTGCTGCGTCTCGACGACACCGACCGGGAGCGCTCCACGGAGGAATTCGCCACGGCCGCGGCCGAGGATCTCGGCTGGCTCGGCATCGAGCCGGACCTGTTCTTCCGCCAGAGCGACCGCACGGCGCTCTACGACGCGGCGGCCGAGCGACTGAAGGCGGCGGGCCGTCTCTATCCCTGCTACGAGACGCCGGAGGAATTGGAGCGGCGGCGCAAGCGTCAGCTCGGCCGCGGCCTGCCGCCGATCTACGACCGCGCCGCGCTCGCCCTCACCGACGCCGACCGGGCTGCCCTGGAGGCGGAGGGCCGCCGCCCGCACTGGCGGTTCAAGCTCGATCACCGCATCGTCGCCTGGAACGACCTCGTCCGGGGCGAGAGCCACGTCGATTGCGCCTCGCTCTCCGATCCCGTGCTGGTGCGCGCCGACGGGAGCTACCTCTACACGCTGCCCTCGGTGGTGGACGACGCGGATGTCGGCGTCACCCACGTGATCCGCGGCGAGGACCACGTCACGAACACGGGTGTACAGGTGCAGTTGTTCGAGGCGCTCGGCGCCCTCGTGCCCGTCTTCGGCCATCACAACCTGCTGACCACGGCGGACGGGGAGGGGCTGTCGAAGCGCCTCGGCCACCTGTCCCTGCGCTCCCTTCGCGAGGCCGGCTACGAGCCCGCGGCGGTGCGCTCGCTCGCGGTGCTGACCGGCTCGGCCGAGGCCGTGCGCCCGATCGCGTCCCTCGACGAATTGGCGGCCCTCGTCGATCTCGCCCACCTGTCGCGCGCCCCGGCCCGGTTCGATCCGGCCGAACTCGACGGGATCAACGCGCGCCTCGTCCACGACATGCCGTTCGAAGCGGTGCGCGAGCGGCTCGCCGCCCTCGGCGTGCCGTCGGAGCAGGCCGAGCCGTTCTGGCTCGCGGTGCGGGCCAATCTCGGCCGCGTCTCCGAGGCCGCCGAGTGGTGGCGCGTGGTGGCGGGACCGGTCACGCCGCAGATCGCCGAACCGGACTTCATCGCCGGGGCCGCCCGCCTGCTGCCGTCGGCCCCGTTCGATGCCGGTACGTGGAAGGCGTGGACCGACGCCGTCAAGGCCGAGACCGGCGCCAAGGGTCGTGCCCTGTTCATGCCGCTGCGCCTCGCCCTGACCGGTCTCGACCACGGGCCGGACCTCTCGGCGCTGCTCCCGCTGATCGGGCGGGAGCGCGCGCTGCGGCGGCTCGCCGGAGAATCGGCTTAGTCCAGGACCCCATCGGGCTCGGCCTCGATCATCATCACGTCGAGGGTGAAGCTGCCGTCGTCCTCGATCGCGAAATGCGACCGCACCGGTTCGGGCGCTCCCCCCTGGAGCGTGCGGATCGCCGCGGCGCTCGCCTCGGGCGTGCCCATCCGCGCGATCCAGGACGGGAAATCCATGCGAACCCGCCAGCGTCGGACGGCGCCCGGAACGAAACCGGCCTCCGCCAGCATCCGGCGCCATTCGGCCTCGCCGTAGTCGCGCACGTGGGACGGGTCGCGCAGCAGCTCCCAGGCCTGGAGATGGGTGTCGAGAAGCGGAGGGCCCGGATGCACGACATCGACCAGGCCGAGGCGACCGCCCGGCGCGAGCACCCGGTGCGCCTCCCGCAAGGCGGCGGGCACGTCACCCCAGTGATGGGCGCTGTAGCGCGAGAGCACGCACTCGAAACTCGCATCCGCGAAGGGGAGCGCCTCGACGCTGGCCTGCCGGGTGACGACATTCGTCAGTCCGCGGCGCCGTACCTCCGCCGAGACGGCGTCGAGCATGGCCTGCGACAGATCGAGGGCGGTGACGGCGCGGACATGAGGGGCCACCGCGTAGGTCACATGGCCGCCGCCGCAGCCGAGATCGAGCACGGCCGCATGGGAGAGGGCGCCGAAGCGGGCCAGGGCCGCAAGATCCTCGCCCGCCGCGTGGACGGCGCTCGCGACGTAGTCATCGGCGCGGCTGCCGAACTGGCTTTCCGTGTGGGCGTCGTGGCTCAGGGGTGCGGTCACGCCGTCGCTCCTTCCCTCGCGGCGCGTTCGAGCGCGGCGACATCGAGCTTCACCATGTCCTGCATGGCGGTGAAGACGCGGGACGCCACGTTCGGATCGGGATCGGCGAGGAGGCGCGGCAGGATCTCCGGCACGATCTGCCAGGGTACGCCCCAGCGATCGCGCAGCCAGCCGCAGGCGATCTCCGCCCCGCCCCCGGCGGTGAGCGCCGACCACAGCCGATCGACCTCGGCCTGATCCCGGCAAGTGACCGAGATCGACGCGGCGGTCCCGTAATCGGCCGGACTGCCGCCGTTCAGGGCCTGGAAGCTCTGACCACCCAGGTTGAAGACGATCAGGATCGGCTCGCCGGCCTCGCCGCCCGGCCAGGGGCCCGGGGCGCGCTGGATATGGTCGATCCGCGAATCGGGCACGAGCGAGACATAGAGGCGGACGGCCGCCTCCGCGTCCTTGCCGAACCAGAGGCAGGTACTGACGTTGGCCATGCCGGGCTCTCCCACTCCGTTGGCAGGATAGCGAGAGCGCCGCCCGGTATTCAACCGCGGTCGGCCGGCTCATTGGACTGTCATCCGCCGGCGGGCGGAAGCGGTGCGAGGCGCGTCAGGCGCAGCGCGACCAGAAGGGCCGCCACGTAAAGGCTGCCGAAGAAGCCCGCGACCCCCGGCCAGCCGAAATGCAGGAAGAACCAGCCGCCCGCCGTGCCGAGCAGGGACGAGCCGAGATAGTACATGCAGAGATAGACCGCCGAGGCCTGTGCCCGGTCGCTCAAGGCCCGGCGCCCGACCCAGCTCGACGCGACCGAATGCGCGCCGAAGAAGCTGACCGTGACGACGACGATGCCGGCGATGATGAGAAGGAGATTGTCGGCGAGGGTCAGCGCGATCCCACCGATCCCGAGCAGGATCGCCAGCCACAGCACCTTGCGTCGCCCCAGCAGGCCGGCGACGTGGCCGGTGATGGCCGAACTCGCCGTGCCCGCGAGGTAGACGATGAAGATCAGGCCGATCTCCGTCTGGCTCAGCGAGAAAGGCGGATCGAGAAGGCGAAAGCCGATGTAGTTGTAGACGCAGACGAACCCGCCCATCAGCAGGAACGGTTCGAGGAACAGCCAGGGCAGCCCGGCGTCGCGGAAATGGTGGCTGAAGGTGCCGGGCACCTCGCGCCAGCGCATGCGGTGGGCGAGGAAGTGGCGCGAGGCCGGCAGGGCGAACTGGAAGGCCAGGGCCGCGAACAGGGCCAGGACGCCGATGACGCCGAGCCCCCAGCGCCAGGAGGCATGGTCGGCGATGACGCCCGCGAGCAGCCGCCCGACCATGCCGCCCAGCGCGTTGCCGCCGATGAGGAGCCCCATCGACAGTCCGATGGCGCGCCCGTGCATCTCCTCGCTGAGATAGGCCATGGCGACGGCGGGCAGGCCGCTCGCGGCGATGCCGGTCAGTGCCCGCAGGACGAGGAAGCCGTGCCAGCTCGGCATCAGCACGGCGCCGATGGTGAGGAGCGCCGAGGTGAAGAGCGAGGCCGCCATCACCCGCTTGCGTCCCCAGACCTCGGAGAGCGGGCTGACGATCAGCAGGGAGATCGCGAGCGTGGCGCAGGGCAGCGACAGCGCGAGGCTGCTCTCGGCCGGCGAGACGGCGAAGGTGTCGTGAAAGACCGGCAGCAGCGGCTGGACGCCGTAGAGCACCGCGAAAGTGGAGAAGCCCGCCGCGAACAGGGCGAGCGTCGCCCGGCGGAAGGTCGGCGTCCCGGCCTCGATGAACCGGTCGCTGTCGTCCGCCATCGCCGTCCCGTGCTCTCGAACCCACCCGCAACCTCCCCCACCTGCGCCGCAGGAGGGGGAGGGTCAAGAGCTTCGGTTAACGCGGTGCCGGCGCCTGTTGCCCCTCCGCCTGCTGCTGGAGCAGCGGCGTGATGCGGCGCACCGTGACGCGGCGATTCTCGCGGTTCGCCTCCTGCGTGTTCACCTTCAGGTACTGCTCGCCGTAGCCCTGCGTGGTGAGGTTCTCCGGCGGGACCTGGAAGTTCTGCGTCAGCACCGCCGCAACCGACTGTGCCCGGCGGTCGGAGAGCGAGAGGTTGTCGATGTCCGACCCGACGGCGTCGGTGTAGCCCTCGATCAGGAAGACCTCCTGCGGATTGTCCTTGATCGTCCGATTGATCGCCTCCGCGATGGTCGACAGGCGCTTGGCCTGATCCGGCGTGACCGTGAAGGAGCCGGTGTCGAAGGTGATCGTGTTGATGTCCACCGAGGGCATGCGCGCGCGCAGCTGCGGGCTGTAGCGCACCTGATCCAGGGTGTAGCGCCGATCGAGCTTCTGCACCGGCGGGGCGGAGAGCGCCTCGTAGACGGTGCGCTCGTCGGCCTGATCGTAATCGACGACGTAGCGCTCGCGCGGGATGCGGATATCCGGCGGCGGCAGTTCCACCACGTCCTCGTAGATCGGCCGGGGTGCGCCCCCGTAGGCGTTGTTGATGAGAACGACCTCGCGCCCGTCCCGGTATCGGCGGGATCGGCGCAGCAGCCGGCCGTCGTCGTCCACGACGGTGATGATCTGGCCGCCCGCCGGGCTGTCGACGTAGCTGTAGATCTCGCCTCCGCGGCGCTCGCTGCGGTAGCCGCGCTCGCCGTAGAGGGTGCGGAAGCGCTCGTTCTCGTCGTGGCGGATGAAGGTGGTGTCGCGATCACGCACGATGATCCGGCCGGGCTCGCGGTAGTAGGTGCGGCCGTCGACATCGTACTCGCGGCGATCCCGGCGGATCGTGTCGTAGTCGCGCACGCGATAATCGTCGTCGCGGAAGCCGCCGGGAACGTAGGCGGGAGTGCCGGGCACGTTGAAGCGGTCACGGCGGTCACCACGCCGGTCATCGTCGCGGCGGTCGTCGTCACGGCGATCGAAACGGTCACCCCGCCGGTCGCCGTCGCGCCGGTCGCCGTCGCGGCGATCTTCGAGGCTGCGCTGATCCGAGCGGCCGTCCGGCTGGTTCGGCGCCGCTGCGTCAGGCGGCGTGCCCAGAGGCTGGACCGGACGGCCGGGGATGCCGGGCTGCTGGTTCGGAGCCACCGGGCGGCCAGGAACGCCCGGCTGCTGGTTCGGCGCCGTGCGGCCGCCGGGCACCTCGCGGGCGCCGTCGGGCTGGGCCGCCGAAGGAGGGGTCGGCTGATCCGGACGGGCGGGCTGCTGCGCGTTGGGCGCTACCGGGCGCCCGGGAACGCCGGGCCGCTGGTTGGCCGGAGGTTCGGGCTGGGACGGGCTCGGGGCGGCCGGCGGCGTCGGACGCACGGGACGTTCCGAGGCGGGCGGCGTCGGCGCATCCGGGGCCCGGCGCTGGCTCGGGGCGGCATCCGGACGTTCGGTGTCGCGATCCCGGCCGGTGGGGCGCGCCGGACGATCGGTGCCGTCGCGATCCGGCCGGTCCGGCGCGTCGCGACGGGCCGGTGCCTCACGTTCCGGGGCTTCGCGGCGCGCGGGCGCCTCGCGATCCGGAGTCCGCTCGCGGGACGCCGGCGGGGTCGGGCGCTCCTCGGACCGGTCCGGCCTCTGGGCGGGGGCCGGCGCACGCTCGGGACGCTCCTGACGGTCCGGGCGCTCCTGTCGTTCCTGTGATGCCGGCCGCTCGGGACGGGCCGGACGTTCGGCGGGCTCCGGCCGCTCGCGGGCCGCGGGCGCCTGACGCGGCTCGGGCCGCTCCGGACGCTCGGATCGGTCCGGCCGCTCCCGTGCCGGCGGTCCGCCGCGCTCGACGCCACCACGCTCGGCCGGACCGGGGCCCCCGGGTGCACCCGGTCCACCCGGCCCGCGTCCGCCGCCGCGTGGACCCTCGCCGCCCTCCTCGCGCTGTGCGAGCTCGATCCGCCCGCCATCGCCGAGAGACCGCGCCAGGGACAGATCGGACAGGACGAGCGCCGGCAGCATCGTGCCGGCCAGGAGCAGCGAGCGGGTTATCCGCATGAAGACAGCCTCGTGAAATGCAATCGGCGGTTCCGAACACAATCGGACCGGATTGGTTCCCCGTTCTCCCAGATCGAGGGGCAACGGAGATTGGTCGAGGCGAAGAGATCTTCTGTGGTTTTTCCGTCGATAAAGCCGGCTGTGATCGGCGGTCCCTGCCTACGGAGCGGGCGTCAGCGCCGGTGGCGGAAGGAGGCTCGGGACGATGATGCGGATGCCGTTGCGGCTCTCGACGGTCGAGCCGGTCTGCTCGGCGGCCTCCTTCGAGGAGGGCGTGACCGCCACCCCCTCCCGGCTGGCCGCGTCGGCCGCGAGAGTCGCCGCCGTCCGGTCGGCACGTCCCACGAGCGTCAGGCGCACCTTCGGGGCGCGCGAGAGCCTCTCCGCCGTCATGGGCGTGACGAAGATATCGCCCTTGTGCCGCACCAGCATGCTCTCGGCCTTGGCGAGCGACTGCGCCCAGCTCTGGCCCTCCCGCTTGCAGGAGCAGTCCGGGGTGAAGCTCTTGCGGAATTTGAAGGCCGCCGGCAGCGCGGTGTAGGCGCGGTTGCCCTTGATCGTGGCGGCGTATTTCAGCGCCTCGTCGCCGTGCGGCATCGAGTAGGCCACCGCTTCCGTGCCGGGGCAGAGCGCCTGGCACATCTCGTCCGCCCCGCCGCGCCCGTCGGGCAGGTTCGCCATCGGGAAGTAGGAGCCGTCGCAGGTCTTCACGCAGATCACCTGCGCGCCACCGCGGGCGGTCTGGTTCCCGGCGGTCTGTCCCTCCTGCCCCTCGCCGGGGATCAGGCCGGTGCAGGCGCTCGAAACGGCGGCGACGAGCTGCCGGCGGCGGGCGGCGACCACCTCGCCGTCGCCCCCGCCATAGGTGGCGTTGAGCGAGCGGATCCGCGCTTCGACGGCCCCGCATTGCGGCGGCCGGGTATCGAAGAACAGGAACTTGCCTCCCTCGCAATTGAGGCTGCGATAGTAGGTCTCCAGGCGCGCGACCTCGCTCTGCAATGCGGAGGCCGTCGAGGCGCTCGCGTTGAGGTTGGCGAGTTCCGTGCGGTAGCGCTGGCAGGCCCACACATCGGGTGCGGCCGCCGCCGGCGACGCCCCGCCGAGGGTGAGCACGGCGAGCGCGAGGGCGAGCACGCGGCGGAACTGCGGTCCGATCATCGGCATGGTGCGGATGCTGGGGATCTCGGGCAGGAGGTCGCGGGGGTCAGGGAGAGGATGCCCGGCCGTGCGCGACGGCCCAAGCGATCATCGACATGTGTTAAAGCCCCTCGCCCTTTCGGGACAGAGACACCATGTCTCTGAGGCCAAGCTTTGGGGGGATTGCGTCGATGATGTGGCTCACGGGCACCAATGGGGATCGCCGCCGGCGAGCGGCGGCCGGCCTCGC
>Ga0233425_10001345_pt1 | contig 56083 bp, 64 predicted proteins | sample Watercolumn_Towu_2_FD_181712 | JGI IMG/M metagenome (GOLD analysis project Ga0233425, IMG submission 181712) | Freshwater microbial communities from Lake Towuti, South Sulawesi, Indonesia - Watercolumn_Towuti2014_140_MG | ecosystem: Environmental > Aquatic > Freshwater > Lake | place... | reverse complement strand
TAGCGGAAACAGGCGCAACAATATAGCATTTTCCTGCGCTTTTGATTTTTTACAGTCCCCCACACTCAGAAGGCTCGACATAGGCCTATCTTGTTGGCGAGCCAAGAAAATATTGCCAGCGGTCCGCTATGAGCTTTTTTTCATCTCTCCAGATATTCGCTTGATATTCAGAAAAATCTCAGTGTATAATTTTTTTATCAAACGATTTTCCGATGGACACCCACCCCTCGGAACAGACCTTAATGTACGAACCACAGGAGATACGACATGACCACCAAACCGTCCATCATCAAAAACCAGAAAGGCTTCACCCTGATCGAAATCATCGCCGTTCTGGTCCTGCTGGGTATCCTGGCCGCCGTGGCCGTGCCAAAGTATATGGATCTGACCAACACGGCGCGGGAAAAGGCCGCCGCAGGTCAAATCGCCGAGGTCAAGGGACGGCTATCCTCGGGATTGAACGGTTATATGCTGGCCTATAACGGGGCAAAACCAGCCACCGCCGCCGCGTTGATCACCCATGTCAATGGCATCACCGCCAACGCCTGCGGCGCCACCGCCGACGGCTCCACGATCACCGAGGGAGACTTCGCCTTTTCATGCGCCGGGGCGGGAACAACGGTGACTATTACAGTCTCCAGTGTCCAAGGCACGGCCCTGACTACTCCCCAAACTGGCGTCTTTACCTTCTAACCTTTGTTTCATAGGGTGCGCTACTCATGGCGCACGCGGCATGAGCAAACCTAACGACTATTGGGTTCGCATACTGCCAACATGGGCCCCTATCAGCCCTTACAATTTGATACCCCTGGCATCCCCTTATGGCAACACTGATTGAGACTATTGTTGTCTTGGTCCTGCTGGGAATTCTGGCCGCAGTGGCCATCCCCAGGTACATGAGCATGGAAGACGAGGCCAGGGCCAAGGTAACGGCAGGACAGATCGGCGCGGTCAAGAGCCGCCTGGTTTCGGTGATAAACAATTATATGCTGGCCCATAATGGCAACCACCCTGCTGATGGCGATGAACTCATCACCTACGCCAACGCCATGTCCGTCAGCACCTGCCCCACCACGGATACTGCCGAGGGCGACTTTGTGATCAAGTGTGCGCCGGGCGCTGGCCGAGAGGTCGTGATCACCATCAGCGCCGTACAGGGAAAGAGCTTGACGCCCGCCGTGACCGGCAGTTTTCGCTACTGACTCGGGCACATCGCCAGCAATCGGCACGGAGGGTGTCCGGCCAACAAAAAAAGCGGGACCTTACACAGGCCTCGCTTTTTTTGTTGGCTGACGGTCCCACCATCAACACAAGACACAACCCAAGGCTTCGCCATGGACTATTTCTCCCTGCTCCACCTCCAAAAAGAGCCCTTCTCCAACTCCCCCGACCCGGAGATGTTCTTTCAATCGACCCAGCACCAGGGTTGCCTGCAAAAACTGGAAATGGCCATCCACTTGAAGCGCGGCTTGAGCGTGGTGGTGGGCGATATCGGCACTGGCAAGAGTACCCTCTGCCGCCAGTTGATCCGAGTCATCGCCCGGGACAATAGCCAGATCCTGCCCTACCTCATCCTCGACCCGGAGTTCACCACCCCCCTGGAGTTTCTGCTCACCATCAGCAAGACCTTTGGCCTGGACTGTCCGGAACTACGCCCCTCCGAGTGGCAACTGAAAGACGCCATAAAAAATCACCTCTTCACCCAAGCCGCGGAAAATCAAAAAATTCTGGTGCTGATCATCGACGAAGGCCAGAAACTCCCGGGCTTCTGCGTCGAGCTCCTACGGGAATTCTTGAACTTCGAAACCAACCAGTTCAAGCTGCTTCAGATCGTCATCTTCGCCCAGGAAGAATTCACCGACACCCTGAAGCACAAAGCGAACTTCGCCGACCGGATCACTACTTACCAGCGCCTGCGGCCATTAAGTCTCCAAGAGACCAGGGCCATGATCGACTTCAGGCTCGACAAGGCCCATACCGAGCCCGGACCGCCACCCAAGCTATTCACCCTACCCGCGGTGATCGCCATCTTCTGCCTGACCCGCGGCTACCCCCGCCGCATCGTCATGCTCTGCTCCAAGGTCATCATCGCCATCCTCATCAGCCGTGACTCACGAGCAGGTTTTTTCCATGTCCTCCGGGCCGCCAAGGAAACCTCGTCCACCCGCCCCCATGCCGCGATACAATGGGGCCAGGTGATGGCCGTTGCCTTAACCATCGCTGTGCTGTCTTGCGCAATCGTCTTCGCCACCCGGCCTGCGCCAGCGACCCTCGTGAAAAAAATCATCCCTCGGCCACCGGTCGCCGCAACCACGCCGCAGCCAGCGGCGGTAGCAAGCGCCACGCCTGCCCTGGAACCACAGCAAAAGGCAGCACCGCCCGCCAGCACGCCGCCAGCTCCACCAGAGCTTCCACCAGAGCCTCAACCAGCGGCTCGGCAGCCTGGCATCTTGGGGACGCTGGAGATTGAGGAGGGCGTGATCTTAAGCAAGATGATAGCCAGGGTCTATGGCCGTTACTCGCCTAAAAAACTGGCCCTGGTCCTGGCGGCCAACCCGCAGATCGCCACCCCCAACCACATTAGCGTCCACACCCCGGTCCACTTTCCGGCCATTCCCCCGGAAGAAACGCCACAACTGCAACCATCCCGCGTCTACCTGCAATTGGCCGAGACCGCATCCCTGGCCGAGGCCTACGCCTCCATCAAGGACTACCCGGAGACCGCTCCGCCGCTTTTGATCATCGCCACGCCACTAGGTAACGGCTTCCGCATCATCATGGAAGAGTCTTTTACCGATGCGCCATCGGCATTGGCCAAAACACCCGCCCTGCCAAGCCAATGGCGAGAAACCGTCACGGCCCGGACCGGCAAGGAAATCACGCCGTAACCGCACCTTCCTCTCCCACCCTGAAAAACCGCAGGCGCAAGGCATTGGATACCACCGACACCGAACTTAAGGCCATGGCCCCGCCGGCGATCATGGGGTTTAAGGCCGGCCCTCCCACCAAGGTCAACAACCCTGCCGCCACCGGGATTCCCACCACGTTATAGGCCAAGGCCCAAAACAGATTTTGCCTGATATTACGCATGGTGGCGCGGCTTAAGCGCAGGGCGGTGATCACGCCCCGCAGGTCTCCAGTCATCAACACGATATCACCAGACTCGATGGCCACGTCGATCCCGGTGCCCATGGCGATGCCGACATCGGCCACCGCCATGGCCGGGGCATCGTTGATGCCGTCGCCCACCATGGCCACGCGCACCCCCTGTCCTTGCAACTCCTTGACCCGCGCCGCTTTGTCTTCCGGCATCACCTGGGCGATCACCTCATCGATGCCGGCCTGTCGGGCGATGGCCATGGCGGTGGCCTGATGATCGCCGGTCAACATCACCACCCTGAGCCCCATGGCCTTGAGCTGTGCCACCGTCTGCCTGGTCTCCGGTTTAATCGTGTCAGCAACCCCGAGCACCGCTGCCAGGCGGCCGTCCAGGCCGACGTAGAGCGGTGTGCAGCCCTGATCCGCCAGGGCGGCAGCCTGGGTTTGCGCCTCGCCGGTGACCCCGGCCACCCCCTGCTCCGCCATCAGGGCACCATTGCCGATCAGAAGCGAGTGGCCGTCGACCAGGGCCGCAATCCCGCGGCCGGGCAGAGCCTGGGATGATTCCACCGGCCGCAAGGAAATCTTCCCCTCGCAAGCCCGCTCGACAATGGCTTGGGCCAACGGGTGCTCTGAGGTGCTCTCCACACTGGCAATCAAGGCGAGGAGTTCATCGCCGGCCACGGCAATCCCCTGCTGAGCATGAATAGCGGTCACAGTCGGCTTGCCATGGGTCAGGGTGCCGGTCTTGTCGAAAACAACGACCCCCACCCGCTGGGCCATCTCCAGAGCCCCGCCACTCCTGATCAAAATCCCCAGCTGGGCCCCACGCCCAGTCCCCACCATGATCGAGGTGGGGGTTGCCAACCCCATGGCGCACGGGCAGGCGATAACCATCACCGCCACAAAGATCCTTAAGGCAAAGACAAACTCCGCCCCGCCCAGGAAATACCAGGAGCAGCCGGCGATTGCCGCCACCGCCATCACCGCCGGGACGAAATAGAGACTGATACGGTCGGCCAGATTGGCGATCGGGGCCTTGGAGCCCTGGGCCTCCTGGACCATGGCGACAATCCTCGCCAGCACCGTGTCTTGGCCGATCTTTTCCGCCCGCACCTGAAGCGCGCCGTTCTTATTCAAGGTGGCGCCGACAACGCGATCACCCTGATGCTTCGACACCGGGATGCTCTCGCCGGTCAACATCGACTCATCAATGGCCGAGTCTCCCTGGACGATGAAGCCATCGACCGGAATCCGCTCCCCCGCCTTGACTAGCAGGATATCGCCGACCTCGACCTCTTCGACCAAGACCTCAACCTGCTCGCTGCCGCACATGAGCGTCGCCTGCTCCGGCACCAGCTGCAGCAACTGATGGATGGCATCCGAGGTCCGCGCCTTGGCCCGGCTCTCCAGATATTTGCCCAAGGACACCAAGGCGATCAGCACCCCGGCAGACTCGAAGTAAAGGTCCATCACCCGAGTCATGGCCTCGATGCCAAGGCCGATCTCGACCACATTCCACAGGCTGTAGACAAAGGCAGCGCCGGTACCCACCGCGATCAGGGAATCCATATTGGGTGCTCCGCGAAAAAGGGCCGGCAGGCCATTCAGATAAAAATGCCGGCCGCTCCACATGATGGGCAACACCAAGGCCAGTTGCAGCAGGGCAAAATTCAATGGATGGCGGTGGGGCGCCACAGGGCCAGGAATCGGCAAGCCCACCATCTCCCCCATGGAGACCAACAGCAGGAACCCGGCCAGGATAAGGGCGGGGACCAACGCCCTCTGCATGGCGGCCAGACGCGCCTCTGTCTCCTTGCGCCGCTGAACCGCCAGATTCTCCTGGCCCGAAACCATGGTGGTGGTGAACCCGAGGCCATGGATGACCTCCCGTACGTGGCGCTGACTGCTCTCCCCCCTTGCAAGGAGCACCGTGGCCATTTCAGTGGCGAGATTGACATCCGCCGCCGCCACTCCCGGCAGTGCCCGCACCACCTTTTCGAGGCGGGCCGAGCAGGCCGCACAATGCATGCCGCCGATGCGCAGGTCGAGACGAATCTGTTGGGCAGGAAAGACTAGCTCAAAGCCAAGATCCTTGACACGCGCCGCCATTGCCGCCGGATCAACTCGCCCCGGCAGAAAGCTTACGCGCAGTGTCTCTTCCGCCAGATTGACCACGGCCTCCTGGACGCCGTCCATGGCGCCCAGCACCTTTTCGATGCGGGCCGAGCAGGCCGCGCAATGCATGCCGCGCACTGCCGCCCTCACCTCCTGAATTTTTTCCACTGCCATCACCTAACTCCTTCATTCATAATCAGCTCTTGCCGAGCCTTCATTGATGATGGCAAAATACCCTTGCATTGGCAATGATTCAAAGTAAATTGCGCATACCGACTGAAAGCTGTTGCCAATAACTGAAATTCCCCAAGGAGGAGATAATCATGCCAACCATCAAGATTAGCGGTATGAGCTGCGGACACTGCTCCGCTGCTGTGACCAAGGCCTTAAGCGCCATCCACGGCCTGACCGAGATTTCGGTTGATCTGGAAAAAAAGGAGGCGAGTTATACCGAGCGACATCCGGTCGACCTTGCAGCGATCAAAAAAGCCATCACCAAAATAGGCTTCACGGTCGAGTGATGCCCGATGAAGAGCTTTCGCAAAGAACTCCTGTTTGAAGTCCCGGGCCGGCGCGCCTTCATCAACATCACGCCAACGGTGCGGCAATGCTTGAATGAAAGCGGGATCCGCCAAGGCCTGGCCTTGATCAACGCGATGCACATCACGGCCTCGGTCTTTATCAATGATGACGAGTCAGGGCTCCACCACGATTATGAACAGTGGCTGGAACGGCTTGCCCCCCATGAGCCAGTATCACAGTACCGGCACAATGGCTACGAGGACAACGCCGACGCCCATCTAAAACGTCAGATCATGGGCCGGGAAGTGGTGGTGGCGGTCACCGACGGAGACCTAGATTTCGGGCCTTGGGAACAAATCTTCTACGGCGAGTTCGACGGGGGAAGGAAGAAGCGGGTGCTGGTGAAAATTATTGGAGAATAGAAAGCGTTAGGGCCAGAGACTGGCCACATAGAAGTGATTACCTCAACACTGGGCCGTGGCGTTGACCCAGATGAAGCACTCCAGCATAAACTGCTGCTGTTCGGTCAAATTGCCAAACTTTACGCAGCGGCGTCTTACTATCATGGAGTTGCCCAACCCAGAATTAATAATCCGGTCGGCTACGACTTCGGTCGGCACATTGGCGAGACAGGAGTCGTGACTGCCCAAGACCATCAGTCCGTCCGCAGAATTATCAGGCCAAGGGGTATCAGACATATAGTGAAAGGCAAAGCCGCCCTTGCTGATATCGACCAGCTCTCCGGTGCCGGGCCAGTTGCCATTGATGACGAATGCCGTTTTTTCAACAACGCCAAAACGCTTGCTTTGCCTTCGTTCATCCAGAGTACGCATAATCAATTCCTTTGATTCTTGGGGATAACATGACTTGACCCGAGGCAGTGTCCCTCAATGTACCAACTTCTACTCTATACAAAAATGTTATCCGATGCAACAAGCGTACTCACCAAAAAATATTTTTACACCATAGCGCCTTGCCTATAGATTATAGCACGATAGCAGCAAAACTCTGCACGACAAGGTAGCGCTCATAACGCCAAAAAATCGCGTTATCCCCCTGTAAGCATTATTTTTTCGCCACCAAACTTGGCAATTCACCCACACTTGGCCATGGCCATCATACCGACCACCATTGTTCGCACTTGCATGATCGCGTCATGGATGCTCTGCCTTCTGAGCCTCAACTCCGGCAAGGGACTGGCCCAGGAGTCACCTTTCAACCCCAGCGAAAAACTCTCGTATCTAATTTCCTGGAGCTTCATCCCGGCGGCACGTGCAACTCTGGAAACCGTCCATCCCCTTGATAACGATCCCCCAGGCACAGCCCAGCATTTCATCCTGACAGCCTACACCCTGCCAGCAATTGCCTGGATCTATCCTTACCAGGAACAGGTCCATTCCTATGTCACGGAAGGACTTGGTCACAGTCTGATGTACACCAAACAGCAGACGAGCAAACACCCCAGAGACATAGTGGTCCGTTTCGACTGGCAGACCGGAACCGCTCAGTACAGCAACTTAGGTCGTGCCGAAGATCCGATCTCCATCCCGCCAGAGACTATCGATCCGCTGTCCGCCCTCTTCTATATCCGGACCCAGCAGCTCGCCGGCCCATTTTCCTTACAACGATGGGTCACCGATGGAAAAAACCTCTCCCTCGGCAGGGCAACCTTCCTGAGACAAGAGACCATCACTCTCAATGGCAAGCGGTATCAAGCGATGAAAATCGAGCCCGACCTCCGCGACGTCAAAGGGGTGTTCGAAAAAAGCCCAGGGGCAGCCATGCACATCTGGCTGACCGACGACGGCCGGAAAATTCTGCTCAAATTAAAAAGCGAGGTGACAATAGGCAGCTTCGTTGCGGAGCTGATCGAGGAAGAAAGCATTATTCCAGGCGCCCCGATTGCCAGCAAACCGGCTGAATCGACGCATGCCCCGGCATCTGTTCAGCCCTGGGAGAACACAGACACAAACAGCAACGCCCCGTGAAGCGCAAGCCAAGCGTAGACACCGGCCAGGACATCATCCATGACGACACCGAGGCCACCATTCAAGTGCCTGTCGGCCCATGACACAGGCCAGGGCTTGACGATATCGAAGAACCTGAAGAGGAGAAAGGCGGCAACCCAAAGCACGGGGCTTGCCGGGATGGCTATCAAGGCGATCAGCATCCCGACGATCTCATCGATGACGATGATGCCCGGGTCCTTACGATCAATGATCTTTTCAGCCGAGCCCGCCGTATAGACCGCGAGGAGAAAAATACCTACCAACGCGGCCCAATACCGCTCCGGCGCGAGACGGGTGAGCAGGAAGTGAATCGGCAACGCCACCAGGGAGCCCCAGGTGCCAGGAGCCTTGGGCAGATAGCCAGTGTAGCCGCCGCTGGCGATGCACAGGATGAGTTGAACCATGGCGTTTCAGTGCTCCGGCAGACCGCAGCAGTCGAGCGGGCGAGGTTGAAAGGAATCAAGCGGCTGGGCCATCACCGCACCGTAGACCTCAGCAATGGGCACCCCCGCCTCAAGAGCAACACGCCGGCAATCCTCATACTCCGGTGTAATCCGCAACGCATGGGGCGCCTCAATCAACTTCACCATCACCGCACCGTACTGGGTCGGCAGCGTACCTAAACGGCGAGGCAGGGTCTGCCGATCCTCCCGCCTGGAACGCACCCCAATAGCCGAGGTCTCGACGAGCAGCGTCTGGCGAAGCACCGCGGCGTGCAGCGGCGGTGCGATTACCTGAATGGTGAACCCCGGCCTCCCCTTCTTCATTTGAATGGGGATCAAGGCGACATCAAGGGCACCGCTGGCAAAGAGCCGTTCGCAGAGGAAGGGGTAGGTTTCCGGCGACCAATCGTCAAGGTTGGTTTCAATGACCACCACCTCCTGACTTTCAGCAACGGACCTGGCCTCGCCCACCATCAAACGCAGGAGGTTGGCCTGACCGTCCGGCCGCTTCTTGCTGCCCGCCCCATACCCGACTCTGGCAATGGTCATGGCTGGCAACGGTCCAAATCCCTGGGCGCAGGCCTTGACAATGGCCGCTCCTGTGGGGGTTACCAACTCCATCTCCACATCGACCCCGTAGACCGGAATCCCCTTGGTCAACTCACACACTGCAGGGGGTGGCAGTGGCAGAAGGCCATGGCTTGAGGTAACCAAGCCCCGGCCCATGGGCAGGGGCGAACAGACGAGAGCGGTGATGGAAAAATAGTCAAGGCCAATGGCAGCGCCAACGATATCGATGATGCTGTCGACTGCGCCGACCTCATGAAAATGCACCTGGTCCATGGGGCAGCCGTGCACCTTGGCCTCGGCGGCAGCCAGGACTTGAAAGATCGTCAAGGCGCGGGATTTGACGGAAGGAGAGAGTCGGCTTGTAGTGAGCAGGGTGCGAATGGCTTGCCAGTCACGGGGGTGCTGGTGGCCGGATACGCTGACATGGAATTGCTTGGCCGCAATGCCGCACTCACGGAAGGTGGATTGCTGGGCCAGTTGATAGCCATCAAGGTCAATTCCTGTAAGGGCATCAGTCAAGAGGTCGAAGGGAAGTCCGGCATCAAGGAAGGCGCCCAGTAGCATATCGCCGCTGACACCAGAAAAACAGTCGAGGTAGGCGATGGAGGCCCCGGCTGGAGACATCTGGCTCAACCGAGCACCAGGCCAGCCGCAAGGGGATGGCCGAGCAGAAAGGCCTGGACTGGCATCCGCTTGCCGCCATCGGCCTGAATCTCGGAAATCCGGAGTTGATCCTGACCGCAGGCGATCACTAGGCCACCCTTGTCGGCGGCAATGATCGTGCCCGGCAAGGCAGCGCTCTGGCCGACAATCACCGTGGGATTAAAAAATTTCACCTGTTGGCCCTGGAGCCAGGTATAGGCGGTAGGCCAGGGGTCGAGGGCGCGAATCTGACAGCTGATGACACTGGCAGAATCCTGCCAGCGGATCAGACCGTCCTCCTTGGTCAGCGGCGGGGCAAGGGTCGCCTGGCTGTCATCTTGTTTCGTGGCCGCCAACCTGCCCGCCGCAAGTAAACCAACCGCCTGCACCAGAAGCGTCCCCCCCAACTGGGCGAGACGCGGAATCAAAGTTGCCGAGGTGTCGTTATCAGCAACCGGCAAAGAGCCCACCAACAGCATATCCCCTGTGTCCAAGCCACTGTCCATCTGCATGATGGTCACCCCAGCCTCGCGCTCCCCGCGCAGGATCGCCGTCTGAATGGGGGCGGCGCCGCGGTATTTGGGCAGGATCGAACCATGGACGTTGATACAGCCCAAGCGCGGCAGGGTCAGGACCGCAGGGGGTAAGATCCTGCCATAGGCGGCCACCAGAATGACATCAGGCTGATACTGGCGCAACTCATCAACAAAGGCCTCGGTTTTGACCTTTGTCGGCTGGAGGACATCAATCCCGGCCTGCTGGGCAAGGACCTTCACCGGCGATGGCGCAAGTTTACGGCCCCGGCCCTTTGGCCGATCCGGCTGAGTAACGACGGCCACAACCGTCTCGCCGTTGTCAATCAAGGCCTGGAGGGAAGGCACTGCAAAATCAGGGGTACCCATGAAGAGAATCCGCAGATGAGATGGTGCCATACCGTTATCAACTCCTTGTGGAATTAGTGGACCGGTCCCGCTGATATGGTCTGCGACGACGAGGGATCGCCGCCATCGGCAGATCCGCCTGTATTCCTGCCACCGGTGGTTACCGCAGGGAGATATACCGAAAACATGGCCCCCTGCCCAGGCTGGCTATTCACCACGATCCTCCCGCCGTGCCGGATGACGATGCCCTGCACCACAGCCAAACCGAGGCCAGTGCCATCCCCTCCGGCCCTGGTTGTGAAATATGGGTCAAAAATCTTGTCCAAGTTCTCGGGTGGGATGCCGATCCCGGTGTCGGCCACGGACAGTTCGACCCACTGCCCTTCTGGGTAGGCCGCAACTATTCCTCCCGCGCCAGGCGTCACTGGGCTGAGGGCAATTGTCAACCGCCCGCCCTTGTCGCGCATGGCCTGAAGCCCGTTGGTGCAGAGATTGAGTAAAATTTGCTGAATCTGCACCGGATCGCCGAGCACTGGCGGTATAGCCGTGGCGACTTCTTTTATGACTTCCACATTGGGAGGCACCGAGGGGCTCAGGAGCAGCAGCGTATCAGCGACAACCTGAGCGACATGCACGTCAAGAAACGGATGATCCGCAGGACGGCTGAAGGTCTTTATCAAGCCGATCAGCTCCTTGCCCCGATTCCCGGCAATGGCAATATTTTTAAGATATTCCAAAGTTTTTCGATCCTCAGCGCATGAGGTGTAGCGGATCACCTCGGCATAGCCCAGCATCGCGGTAAGGATATTGTTGAAATCATGGACAATCCCTGTCGCCATCACCCCCAGGGCTTCCATTTTGTGGCGCTGCATCAACTCGATCTCCAAGGCCTCCTTGGCCTTGGCCAGTCGCTGCCGTTCTTCAATTTCCAGTTGCAACTCCTTGTTTCTGGCAAGCAACTCAGCACTCCGCTGCTGCACCAAATCTTCCAGGTGATCCCGATACAGCGCCATCTCCTGCTCAGCCTTCTTCCGCTCCGTTATGTCCCGGATGAGCACGATCACCACCATTTGCTCAAGCTCAACAATGGGGGCCAAGGTCATGGCGAGATAACGGCCGTTCAAGAGGAATGGCTTCTGCTCGCCGATGACCACAGGAGTCTTGTCAAGACGTGCCAGGCATTCTGCGAGTTCCGTATACTGTTGGCCGCCGAAAAAATCCAAAAAATCCTTGGCCAGCATCTTCGCCTCCGGCACCCCGGCAAAGGCGACCGCCATCGGGTTGACGTAGACGATCAGGCCGGTGGCAGTGAGCTCGACAAACCCTTCCGCCATGGTGTTCAACGTCACCTCAAAGTGCCGTTTACTGGACAATAACTCCGTGGTGACGATGCGCTGAAAGACATGCTCGACGCCAATGATGCCTTGGGTCAAGTCGCCCAGCTCACCGCTGTCGATCTTGGCAAAGACATGCCGGATGTGATTTTCGACCTCCTTGAACGGCCCCTTGGCAATACAGGCATCGGCGCCAAAGGAAACAAAATCGATCTGCTGTTCCACCGCCGCAGCCGACAGGACCACCAGCACCACCCCACGCATCTCAGGCATCTGCCTGATGATCATGCACAGCTTCTCCCCGGACAGCTTGGGCATGATCAAGTCTACGAAAATGACTTCAGCCAGAAAGTCCCTCAAGGTGTCGAGGGCGACAATCCCATCGATGGCAGTCTTGACCTCATGCCCTTCCTTGGCCAGGAAGTTCTCCATCAACTTCAAAATGACCGGGTTATTATCGACAACCAAGATTTTTTTGGGCATCGTGCCATCCGCCTGAATTACATTACAGCTCCCACTCCCCGCATAAGACAGGGCTAAAGAGCTTTCCACCCCTTGCCGAGGGATCACATCTTGTTCTTCTCTTCCGCTAGAATTTTCTTGAGCTTCTTTTTATACAAACCGCGCTTGAGCGAGCTGATCCGGTCAATAAACAACTTCCCTTCCAAATGATCGCACTCATGTTGAATCACCCGGGCGAAGAAGTCTTCGGCCTCAAACTCGCGGCTCTGCCCGTTGACATCCTGGGCGCGCACCACGATCTTCTGAAAGCGCTCGACCTTGGTCGAGTAGTCGATCACCGACAGACAGCCCTCCACATCCACCTGTGAGCCTTCGCCATGGAGGATTTCAGGGTTGATCAAGGCGATGGACTGACGATCGGCATCCTTTTCTCGCACCGAGGTGTTGATCACGACGACCCGTTTCGACTCTCCGACCTGATTGGCGGCAAGGCCTGCGCCTGGCGCGTCAAACATGGTCTCGACCATATCGGCGATCAAACGGTGCAGATCCTCACCGAACTCGGTGACAGGGATAGCCTTCTTGAGCAGAATCGGATTGGGGTAGGTAATAATTTTTCTAATCATGGCACATAGCAAACAGAGACAAGGAAAAAAAATGGACAGCGCATATAACTCACGCCCCCTGCTTCTTATATCATACTCTCGGGATCAACGTCCACCTGCAACTTTACCGAGGCGCCACCAAAAGTATTTGGCTTCAACGAGGCAAGATGGGCGCTCAAACTGTGCAAGGCCTGCAAGTTTGAACTCTTCAACAGCATCTGCCACCGGAAAAGATCCCGGACCTTGGCGATTGGCGCCGGCGCTGGCCCCAGGACGCTCACCGGCCCCCTGCCTGCCAGCTCTCGAGCCAAGCGCCCCAGGGACTGGGCAGCTCGTTCCACCTCTGCCTGTCTGGCCCCTTCCACCCTGATATTGACCAGTCGAGAAAAAGGGGGGAAAGACAGGGCCCGCCGCATCCGGATCTCTTCCTCGTAGAGCCTCTGGTAGTCGTTGCCTGTCGAGGTCAGGATGCTGTAGTGCTCGGGGTGATGGGTCTGCACCATCACCCGCCCAGGTTTTTCTCCCCGCCCTGCCCGGCCAAAGACCTGGGTCAGGAGCTGAAAGGTCCGCTCCCCGGCCTTAAAGTCGGGGATACCGAGACCGGCATCCGCCCACACCACGCCAACCAGGGTCACATGGGGGAAGTGGTGCCCCTTGGTGATCATCTGGGTTCCCACCAGGATATCGATCTCCCGTTGATGCACGGCCTTCAGTATCCCCAGGTAGCGAGTCCGCGAGGTGGCGGTGTCACGGTCAAGCCTGGCGATGCGGGCCTCAGGCAGGATGCGCGTAAGCTCGTCTTCGATACGTTCCGTGCCAACGCCCATCGAGGTGAGGCCAGGCGACTGGCACTGCGGGCAGATGGTGGCGCTATTCATCGAAAAACCGCAATAATGGCAGACCAACTGGCCGCTCTTCTGGTGCAAGGTCAGACTGACATGGCAATGGCCGCATTGCAGGGTATGTCCGCAATCCCGGCAGAGGACGCAATTGGCAAAGCCGCGGCGGTTAAGAAAGACCAGGGTCTGATCGCCTGCGGCGAAATTTTCTTTGATGGCGCCAACGAGTTGAGGGCTGAAGATCGGCGGTCGGCCGGAGACGGTGGGTACGGTTTTCAGATCGACCACCTCCACTTCGGGCAAGGAACGATCAGCTACTCGCTTCGGCAGGGTCAAAAGGCCGTATTTACCTGTCACGGCATGGGTGAAACTTGTGATTGCCGGGGTGGCGGAACCCAACACGACCACCGCCCCGGCCTGGCTGGCCCGCATCACGGCGGCGTCACGGGCGTGATAGCGAAAGCCGTCTTCCTGCTTGTATGCGCCATCATGTTCTTCGTCAACAATGATCAGACCAGGGTCGGCAAGCGGGGCAAACAGGGCGGAACGCGCCCCAATGACAATGGAAGCCTGCCCGCGGGCGATGCGCTGCCACTGGTCGAACCGTTCGCCATCGCTCAAGCCGCTGTGGAGTATGGCGACACGATCGGCGAAACGGGACAGGAAATTCCCTTCCAGTTGGGTGGCCAGGGCGATCTCAGGAACCAAAACCAGGACCTGCCGCCCCTGGAAAACGGTGCGGGCGGCGGCCTGCATATAGACTTCGGTCTTGCCGCTGCCGGTTACCCCGTGGAGGAGAAACGGGGCGTACCGGCGTTGGTCAAGGGCCGGGAACAAGACGTCAAGCACGGCCTGTTGATCGTCGGTCAAGCGTTCAGGTTGCGGAGAAAACGGCGGTAGCTCCCCAAACGGGTCGCGATAGACAGCCTGCTCCTCGGTGCGTAGAACCCCCTGGGCCTCCAAAGAGGCAAGGGGCTTACGATAACCGGCATAGCGGGCGCCAAGTTCTTTCCCCGTCACCCAAGTCCGGTTGGTTGCCCGGCTGATCTCGGCGACCAAATCAACAAGACGCCCCTCCGAACGTTTACGCTCTGTGCCGCTTAGTCCTTGCCCCGCAACAGGATAAACGCACAGCTCCCGCTTTGCCGCCACCCGGTCCCTGGAGACGGTCGTCGTAATTGCGACCAGGCCCTGTTCAGCCCATCCCAGCAGGAGGCGCTGGGCCTTGGTCCGCCACAGCCTGCGGACAGTGGCGGCAGAGATGGCGCCACCGCGGACAAACCTGGCAAACCATGGGCCTGGCCACTCTGTCTCCGGCCAGTCAGAAAATACGGCATGGCCCGCCGGGGTCAAAGCTATCTGGCGGCCACTCTGGGGCGCGAGGCCCGAGGGCAATGCCGCCTTGATGATCTCGCCGATGGGGTACTGGTAATAGTCGGCAAGCCACCGGTAGAACGGCACCATGGCCGCCGGAAACAACGGCTCATCATCAAGGGTGTCACTGATGGGCCGGATCGAATATGTATTGTCTGGAGAAACGGCACTATGACACGCCAGCACGTATCCTGTCACCTGGCGGCTGCCAAGGGGGACTAGAACCCGGAGGCCGGGACAAGGCGCAGCCGCTTGCGACTCCGGCGCGGCATAGGTAAGGGTGTTGGCTAGGGGAGAGGCTACCGCCACTTCAAGATAGGCCATCGGTGCGCTCCCCCAGGCGTCTGCAATGGATCAAATTCTTGCCGATACCTCCTTGATGTGCTTGCAGAACTCATCTCGCAACTCGGGGTGACGCATGGCAAAGGCAATGATGGCCTTCAAGTAGCCCAGTTTGTCGCCGGCATCATAGCGGTCGCCCTCGAACTCATAGGCGAACATAGAACGTTTGTTGGACAGGGCCAGCAAGGCATCGGTCAGCTGAATCTCGCCTCCATGGCCCGGCGTGGTCTTTTCCAACATGGTAAATATTTCAGGATGCAGGATATAGCGGCCAATGATGGCCAGGTTGGAGTTGGTCGTGCCGGGCGCTGGTTTTTCCACCAGCCTGTTCACCCTATAGACCCGGTCGCGCAGCAAATCTCCTTCGACAATGCCGTATTGATAGGTCTGGTCCATGGGCACCGTCTGGATCGCCACAATCGACTCCTGGACTTCATTGTACAGGCCCATCATCTGCTTGGCGCAGGGCTCGTCAGACACCACCAGATCATCGCCCAGCAGGACCATGAACGGCTCGTTGCCGACGACGTTTCTGGCGGTCCAGATGGCGTGTCCCAGTCCCAGCGGCTTCTTCTGCCGGACGGAGACGATATCGATCAAGTTGGCAAGATGCCGCAACTCCTCACAGATTCTCAGCTTGCCACGGCTCTCGAGCAGGATGTCGAGTTCATAATTATAGTCAAAATGATTTTCAATAGCCGCCTTGCCCGCACTGGTGATCAGAATGATCTCTTCAATGCCTGAGGCCACAACTTCCTCTACAATATATTGAATGGTCGGGCGATCGACGATGGTGAGCATCTCTTTGGGAATGGCCTTGCTCGCGGGCAAAAATCTGGTTCCCATACCAGCGACAGGGATAACGGCCTTACGAATCTGCTGTGCCTGCTTAGTTTTTTTCATTGGATTAACACCCTGAAATAAGGTTAATAGATGAGAGGAACAGTCGATCTTCCGCAACCGCGGACATGGCGGCAGATTATAGCCGATTCGGCCGGAATGTATCTACTTTTTTCTGTAAACGACAAGAGTTCCTACTTCTGAACAACCGGTAACGGCCAGGCCGCTTTCAGATCAACAGACGCCTCCAGCCGGAAGACAAACATCCCTCGCTCCTCCATCCATGCACTATGCACCCCCTTGAAAAATCCATCCTCGCCTTCTGCCAGAGACATGGCTTGTTCGCCCCGGGCGATCGTCTGGTGGTTGGCGTCTCGGGCGGCCCCGACTCCATGGCGCTCCTCCACTTGCTCAGCCGTTTCCTGCCCGACCTGGGGATTAGTATGATCGTCGCCCATGCCGACCACGGCCTCCGTCCTGAAGCCGCAGAAGCAGAAGCAACGATGGTGCGTGCCGCGGCAACCGCCTTAGGTCTTGCCTTCCATGTCTGCCATCTTGATGTGGCGGCACATGCCAAGAATGACGGCCTATCCATCGAAGAGGCCGCCAGGGATCTTCGATATGCCTTTTTTGCAAAACTTGCCGCGGACACAGGGGCCAATAAGATTGCCGTGGCACATACTGCTGATGATCAGGCAGAGGCAGTGCTGCTGCGTTTAATTCGTGGAACAGGAAGAAAAGGCCTATCAGGGATGAACCTCCTCCGTGACGGCACCGTGGCAAGGCCTCTTCTCGCGACTGAAAAAAGTCAGATTGTCGCCTACCTGCAGGACAGGGGAATTCCTTTTGCCATTGACTCTTCCAACACGGACCGGCGCTACCTCCGCAACAAGATCCGCTTGGACCTCCTGCCGTATCTGGCTCGCTTCAACCCTGGCATCGCTCAAACCCTCCGCCAGACCGCAGCCATACTCCAGGATGAAGACGCTCTCTTGGACACGATGGCGCAAGATCACTACCGTCTCATTGTCTGCGAAGACGATCCTAAAAAACTGCTGGGATCGACGGCGCAGCGCGCAGCCTTGACTGGTCTCCCTCCGGCCCTCTCCCGGCGCATCATCGAAAAAATGTTGATTCATGCTGGCGCCAAGGTGCAATACCGTCACATCGAAAGCCTGATGCATCTCGCCGCCAAGGGAGCCGGGCAGGCACATCTTGAGAAGGGCTTACGAGCCGTGGCAACCGCCAGCGAATTGCGTCTACACTATCCTTGGGGGAAAAAATCATGCCGAACACCCGTGCCAGAAGGCGAATCTTTCCTCCTCACTATCAAGGGGCCCGGACGATATTACATCCCGGAAACAGGGACAGAAATCGTCGTTGAACTTTATGCCGGCAGCCCCGGCAGCGCCCCTCTTCGCAATCTCCACGCCGATTTCTTTGATGCGGCTACGATCCACTTTCCGATAACGATCAGGAATCGGCGCCCCGGCGACAGACTGTGCCACATGGCAACAAACTGCCCCAAAGCCATAAAAGTGTCGGAGATTTTACGCACAAAAAAAATCCCACCACCACAGCGACACGCCATCCCCATAGCCGTCTGTGGCAACCAAATTATCGCCATTCTCGGTGTTTGCATCGATGCCCGTGTCAAAGCCTCGGCCACCACCACAACTACGCTGATAGTCACCACACGCAGAGAATAAAGGACTTTACGAACAGCACTATCCGTGCTAAAAAGGGCTCGACGTAACGATATGCAAAGTATCATTAAATACTCCGTGGACGGGTAGCTCAGCTGGATAGAGTGTTGGCCTCCGAAGCCAAAGGTCGCGGGTTCGAATCCCGCCTCGTCCACCAGTAAAATCAAGGGGTTATGCAATTTGCATAACCCCTTTTTTGTGTCTCGCAACCGCGTGTGCCCAATTTGTGCCCATTCTGTGCCCAATGTCCTTTAACACAAAGAACAAGAAGAATAGTTGGCCGGGTAATTGTGGGAAGTGCCGATTAATAGCGGGTTGCGAGTGAAAAAGAGCCAGAAGGGTAAAATAAAAAATTTGGCTCAATGAGTGGCAATTTAAGGAGGGTTTTGCATATAAATTGAGAAAAATTAAGCCTCTCAAGAGAGGCAAATTTCTGGATATTCTTCCCAAAGTTTTCCATCGAGCATCTTGCCGGATTTTTTCTTATGTACCCCTCCCCATTGTTTAAAGAAAAAAGGCACTTTGGAAGTTATACATTGATCACGCATTGATCTTGCCCAATCTTTAAGCATAGGCCTCGCGCCAGGACCGGATTCTCCGCCGGTGATAACCCAATCTATTCCACTTAAGTTTATTGATTCAATCTCGCCTACCATCGGCTCTACCGATAGAAACCGAACAGCAGCAGGCACAGACCTAAGCAAGTCAGCTCTATAGGTATATTTGCCCGATTCAATGGTGACTCCTGCCCAAACATTATCAGGCCAATCTAACATCTTAGCAAGTTCGGCCAATCGTTCAGCGCGTTTCGTCAACACTTGATACGTATGATGACTTGTTCTTTCCATTGTGAGGAAAATTCTTTTGATGAAATCAAAAGGAATTTGCTCATGGAAAAGATCACTCATTGAATTGACAAAAATCAATCGAGGTTTATTCCATGTCAAAGGTAAAGAGATTAAGTCGTGATGAAGCGTGACATTAAAGCCATTGACATAACGCTTGTTCCCCATTGCCTGCAGTCGTTTTGCCATCCTCAAAGCATAGCAATGCTTGCATCCGTCACTGAAAGGAGAACATCCTGTGACAGGGTTCCAAGTAGCTTCAGTCCATTCTATATCTGATTTTGATGACATTAACTATCTAGTATATGATTTGCGGCTTTTAATGCCAACCCCATTGCTCTTGGCGCTGGATTGCCGATGGCAAAACAAAGTGAGAATAATGGTTGTCCCTTGGAATTATAAAGCATCTTCGGCTTATTTGAAACACCGGCAAAAATTGTTTTAAGCCTTGAGATAACATAATTAGTGATAGATGTGTAGTTAGCATCTTTCACAACAGACGATGATTCGCCAAATATTGAGTATTGTAGTGGTTCCTTATAAAAGGAATTATACCATTCTTCTGTTCCAAAAACAATATTAAGTCTATTTTTCCATCCTGGATCAATAATTCCATTAGATGTTAGCATTCTGTTCATTGCGTTGATTGGGCAAAGAAACCACAGATCTATTGCTTGTGTTTTAGCAATAGATTCAAGAGTTAACCATTCTACCTGCATTCCGAATGGATCGAGAAAAAGAACAGCTCGTGTGTTTTTCCATGATTTTTCACGACATAATCCTTTTATATATTGATTAGCATCAGCTTTGGCTATTGTGATTCTATCTGCCAGATGCGAGTAGTTTTTTATAAACTCATTCAACTCATTGTATCGAGTTGGAGTTTTTTCAATAAATACGTATTCGTCAAATGGACGCTTCAATTCAAGGGCTATTTGTACTGAACCTTCTAAAAAATTAGCTGCTTCTTGATCGCAAGGTTCTTGAAACAAGGTCGGCTCGGCCTTGTTAATTGTTGCCTTTGTTTCGCAATTCCCAGTTCCTGCAAAGGCATCAATGTAGCATAGCTTAAAAGGTTGGCCTTTTAATGCTGTTGTGTAAAAATCAAGATAGCTTTTGATTATTGCCAGTTTTTGAGCCGTCCACTCTCCGCCGAATTTATTTGCCATGCAAATTGGCTCCGATTAGCAATGTCACTTCTCCAAGATCACTCATGTGGTTGGGGGGTACGTTTTGTTACTTGTATTGTGCCCCCCTCCTCATGCCCTACCACACCTCGTGCCCGATCCAGATCACTCTTCCGATCAGCGAGAAGATGCTCATGTCAATAATACAGTCTGGGCTTACCGCCTTATTGTCACTGATGGCCCAAAGTTCACTCCCTTGCCGCACTAACCGTTTCACCTTGATGAAATCTCCCTCGCTGAAGGCGTAAATCTTGCCATCCCGCACCATGAGCGGATCGTTCTGGCTCATGTCCACCAGCACCACGTCCCCGTCTTGAATGATGGGGAACATGGAGTCACCTGCCACCCGGAAGACGGCACATTTGCCTGAAGGACACTTGCGGTTGAGCCACTTCGGCTTAAAGGCAAAGCTTCCCACCACCTCGACATTGTTGCCGTTTTCAATGAATGACCCAGCCCCGGCGGAGAGCCGATCGCCATATTGTGGCACCACGGACCAGTCTCCCGGTGCGTGCTCCTCATCAGGATGATCCCTTCCTGGCCGCATTGGGCCTTCGCCGAATGCCAACCAAACAACATCGGTGTTGGTTGCTTTGGCAATTGGGACTATGCGATCTAATGTAGGCGTCGATTCGCCGCTTAAATATCGTCGCAGTGTGCCATCAGTAGAGTCGCACAGGGGCGCGATCCCTCGAATACTCTTGTCCCCGATAGCAATACGGAGCCTGTCTCTGAACCCGTCGACGTCCATAATATTAAAGAAAAGCTTTACGCACAGCTTAATTCACGAAAGCTGTGCGTAAAGCTGTGCGTGAATTTTAAAAAGCAGAAAAATAACTTTTTGTTAAATAACAAGAAGATACGTGAAATATCTCAGTGCGACGAAAAAAATTAAGCTATGCGACGAAAATATGTTGACGCAATATTTTCGTCGCGCTATTCTCACTTCACAAGTTGACCACGAAAGATAAAAAAATAGTCAGACCGCGACGGTATTTTTGGCGGTCTTGGCAACGAGATCATCAATACCTGATATCGATTGGGAGAATTCATTTGCAGCCGCCGATAACTCGTCATCGTCTAACGGACCGAATCCTCCTAGGAGAGAATAAATTGTGGCTGAGGCGTTCAAAAGTCTGCGGGCTGCGGGCCGTAAATCGGGGAAATAGATTAAGGCGAGGACATACACCCTCCGAGCTTCGACGGATAAAGATAGAGTGGCTGAAGCGGCAGGAGGCGATTGCGCCCGCCCGTGCGATAATCCGTGAGCTTTTGACAGGGAAGGGAGAGCAATCCTTAACGCAGAATCGCACCAGTTTACCGTCTGCTGAATGTTATCAGCCAATTCCTCAAGTTTCTCGCGGAGAAGAGCATCTCGCTTGTTCTTCCGGTCGAAAAGCGAATGGAAAAATGAGCCGACTTGCACAATTAATCCGCCAGATATGGCGGATGATGCGGCGATTATAGCGACTAGAGTTTCATTTTTCATCTAAAGGACCATGCCGATGCAATCAAAAACCATCACCCGCAACAAGATCAAGGGCAGGCTGGCCGATGCTGGGATCTCTCAGAAAGAGATCGCCGACGAGCTTGAGGTCAGCCGCTCCGCAGTCTGCGCCGTCTTGGCCGGACGCAGCACCTCAGCCCGCATCCAGCAGGCAGTGGCGGCCAAGCTGAACACCACGCCAGGCAGGCTGTGGCGCAAAGCGGCCTAAGTTCACTTGTCAACCTGACCATAACAAAAAAAGACGCGGGAAACAATGACTAAGGCGCGAAAGAAAATTGTCGGACCATCCAACCAGCTCAGCCTGTTCGACCTCCTGGTCCAGGCCCAGGAGGAACGGGCGGCAACCGCCCCCGGCAGGCTCAATGTCTCGGCCAGGATGACCCAGGCGGCGCGCATGGCGATCCGCAGCGCACCCAAGAGCCGGGAGATCATAGCCGAGGAGATGAGCGAGCTAACCGGGGACACCATCACGGTGAGCATGATCAATAACTGGACGGCGGAAAGCCATCCGCACCGGATGCCTGGGGAGTGGATACCGGCCTTTTGCAGGGTGACCGGCGACAATGCCTTGATCGAGATCCAGGCCGAGGCAACCGGGGTGTTCACCCTGCCGGGGCCTGATGCCCTGCGGGCCGAGATTCAGAAGCTCGACGAGCAGGCCAAGGCCATACAGACCGAAAAACGTAAACGGATGCTGTTCTTAAAGGAGATGAGGGGATGAGCGAACTGATGCACGACGACGCAGACATGTACAAGCCGTTGACCGTCAATGAGGGAAAGCGGCTGGAAGAGCTGGAGCAGACGATTGCCTCTGAGCTAATCGGGGCCTTTTACGAGGTGGGCAAGGCCCTGGCTGAAATCCGCGACAAACGCCTGCACCGGGAAAAGTGCCGGACCTTCGAGGGGTATTGCCGCCAGGTATTCGAACTGGCCAGGACCAGGGCCTATCAGCTCATCGACGCAGCCTTGGTGTATGACGACTTGGCAGCGGGCAGCTCCTTGCCCACCAATGGCGGGAAAAAGATGCTGCCAGCCAACGAGCGCCAGATCAGGCCGCTGCTCAAAATCAGCGACAAGAAGATCAGGGCAGAGGCCTGGGAAAACGCTGTCTTCGTAGCCCTGGAGAGCAAGGCGGGCAAGCCCTCGGGCGGACTGGTTGACAGGGTTGTGAAGGGCTACCTTAACGAAAAAACCGAAACCCGCATCCGCGACATTAAGCAGCAGGTCCCGGCCCACCGTCAGATCAACGCCGAGATCAAGACGGCCTTCGACACCCTTACCGACGAGATTCGCAAGGCCAAGGCCGAGGGATATAAAAGCGCCCCGCGCCTGGCCATTGTCAAGATGCTGGATGGCTTGCGCCGCCTGTTGGCCGAGGATGGAGAAATGATCGAGGAACCACGCCTCAATCGCGGCAACCGCGAGAAGCTGCTGGCGGCAGGCTACGCCTTTGTCCGCTGCGACCATCAGCGGCATGTGATCGAGAAGGAGGACGCGAGCCACTTCGACTGGCAGCACGTCTCAAGCCACAAGACAGCCGATGAGATGGAACAGGCCCTGGCCGATCTTCTCAACGATAACGCCAAATACCTGCAGGACTAGCCAACCATGCGACGGGCGACCTACACCGCCGCTGAACTCTTGGCCATGGAGTTGCCATGCCTGCCTAAAACTATCAGCGGGATCGGCAGGCGGGCCAAGGGTGAACACTGGCCACGAACCTACGAGCGGGTCAGGGGCGGCCATCAACACAGCTACCTCTCCGAACACCTGCCCGCCGAGGTCCAAACCGCCATCACCATGCACGAGCTCAAACGTGACGGCAACCTGGCCCTGGCCGTCACCAGTCAGCTCCCAGTCAAGGCCGTCTCCAAGGAGGCCAAACAACTGGCCCTGACCGAGGCGCAAATCAAGAACGCCCTGGCCAAGGACGACCTGGTCAAACGCTACGCCCAATGGATGGCAGCCGCGCCCTGGGGCAAGAAGGAGCAGGCCCGCGCCGATTTCCTCCTGGCGTACGAGGCCGATGCCTGGCCGCTGTTACGAGAGCTGCTGGGCGACGTCTCCTGGCAGACCATCGAGCGCTGGAAGGGCGAGATCGCCAGGAACGGCGATTGCCTCCACCTGGCGGACCGCCGGGGCAAGGGCAAAAAAGGCACCACCGCCGTCACCCCGGAGCAGTTCAAGGTGGTCCTGGCCTTCGCCCTCCACCCCAACCAGCTCAGGATAGCCGAGGCCATCCGCCGGGCGAGAGTGGTCATGCGGGCCAGGGGCATGGATGGCGACAGCCACCACGATGCCACCTACCGCCGCCTGCTAGAGGCCTGGAAGGGCCGCAATATCGGCGTCTGGACCTTCACCCGCGAGGGCAAGAAGGCCTGGAATGACAACTGCGCCAAGGACATTGTCCGCGACATCAGCCTGATTCCGGTGGGCGCGGTGCTGGTGGCCGATGGCCATACCTTAAACTTCACCGCCAGCCACCCGCTCACCGGCCAACCTTGCCGCTTGAAGCTGATCGTCTGGAAGGACATGCGCTCCAACTACCCCTTAGGCTGGGTGCTGGCCCCGGAGGAGGACACCGCCGCCATCCACGCGGCCCTGCGCTGGGCGATTATCCGCTTAGGAAAATACCCGTGGGTGGCCTATCTCGACAACGGCAAGGCCTTCCGGGCCAAGCACTTCAAGGGCTCGTCCAGCTTCGAGGAGATGGGGATCAGCGGCCTGTACGAACGGCTGGGGATGAAGACTATCCACGCCTGGCCCTACCACGGCCAGTCGAAGACCGTCGAGCGCTTCTTCGGCACCTTCGCCGAGCTCGAGCGGTTGTGCCCGACCTACACCGGCACCTCAATCGCCAATAAACCGGCCCGGATGCACCGGGGCGAGACCCTGCACCGCAAGGTCTTTGCCAAGGCCTTCGGCGACGGCTGCCTGAGCTACGAGCAGGCCAACCTGGCCATCGCCACCTGGTTTGACGAGTACGCCCAGCGTCCCCAGAGCGGCCACCTGGCCGGGGCCTGCCCCTTGGAGGTCTTCGAGGCGGGCCAGGGGCCAGGCGTCGATCGGGCAGAACTCGACTTTTTGATGATGAGCCTTTCGATCAAGCACATCAACAAGAACGGCATCCGCTTCAGGAAGCAGGACTACTACGCGCCCGCCCTGTGCGACCGGCGGCACCCGGTCCTGATCCGCTACGACTATCAGGACCCGAGCCGTCTCCTGGTCTACGAACCGGACGGGGAATTTCTGTGCGAGGCCCTGCCGCCGGACATGGTCCACCCGGCGGCCTTTGCCCTGGGCACCGAGGCGGATCAGGCCAAGCTCACGGCCCAGATCGAATACAAGAAGGGCCAGGAGAAAGACGCCTCCGCGCTGTGCCGCCAGTTCCTGGAGCAGGAGATCATCCCGGCGGAGCAGGAGCGGCTGGCCGCCATAGGACTCTTGCCCGAGCCTGGGCCAGCCCAGGATGCCAAGAGGAACAAGGTAATCCGGATCAAGGGCTGTTGGCAGCACTCTGCCCTGCCCGCACCAGAGATGGCAGGGGGCTGCACGATGAACGAAGCCGAAACCAAGGCCGCCATGGCCGAGGCCGAGGCGGCGATCGCGGCCCAGGGCGACTTCGAGACCGGGATGATCCGCCAGCGGCTTTCCCGGATGACGGAGCCCGAGCGTTACGAGGAGTTGATCGAGATGCAGGTGCGGGGGCAGCTGCTCTGCCGGGAGTGGCAGGCCTTTATCGACTACTTCGAGACCACCCAGTATTACGCCCAGCGGGCAGCCTATTACGACGACCTGCGGGCCAGGACGGCAATCATGTACCAGATGGAGGGATAGAAACGTCCACCACTGGTGGACGTTTCTGGGACTGAAAAAAGGAGAACCGGGTGGCAGCCCGGTTCATTGAGATATCACACTACGGATGGAGGTGACATGGCAGCAAAAATACAATTCACACCAAAGTTTGTCAACACCCGGAACGTCGGCGGCTTCCAGTCGATGATGGACGGCCTGCTGCTGGCCAAGGGCGGACACCGGGACGGCGACGAGCGCCTGGCCTGCGTCTGGGGCCGGGCCGGACGGGGCAAGACCCGCACCGTCCAGGCCTGGGCGGCCAACCACGCCGCCGTCTACCTGGAGACGGTATCGATCTGGAGCGAGCTCGATTTCCTCCGAGCCTTGAGCGTCGAGCTCGGCATCCGCCACCCGGCGGGCCGCCGGGGCAAGGCCTTTGCCGACTGCCTGGACGCCATGCTGATCAACCCCAGGCCGGTCTTTATCGACGAGATCGAGCGCTTCGGCCAGCGGCTCCTGGAGGTGATCCGGGACCTGGCCAAGATGAGCGGCGGCATCGTGGTGCTGGTCGGCGAGGAGGAGCTGCCCCACCTGATGAAGCAGAACCGCCGGGTCTGGTCCCGCACCTACCGGGAGATGGAGTTCCAGGCCGCCTCCGCCGTCGATGTGGTGACCTTCGTCAACCAGACCACCGGCCTCAAACTGACGCCCGAGGCCATGACGGTGATGCACAAGGCCTCGGGTGGAGATCTGCGCATCATCCGCCGGGACACCATCAACCTGGTCCATGTGGTCACCTCCATGGACCGAACCGGCGAGGTCAGCGGCGAAACGGCAGCCATCGCCGTCAAATCCGGCTTGCAGGGAGGCTGAGATGGGCACACCGCAAAAGAACAGTTTCGCCAACGCAGTCAGGACCGCCATTAAGGCCAGGATCAAGAGCGGCCATGCCTCCTGCACGACCGGCGACCTGGCCGAGGCCCTGGTGATGGACACCAAAGTAAGCCGCAAACGGATATTGACCGCCCTGCGGGACATGGCCAAGGCCGGGGAGTTGACCCGCGTCAGCCCCGGCGTCTACACCCTGGCTAAGCAGCCGCCCAAGCCGCCGGAACTCCGGCAGGTGATGTGGAGTCTCCTCAGGATGCGGCGCGCCGTATCGGTGGAGGATCTGATGGAACTCTCCGGCGCCGTCCGCGACTACGCCGCAGAATGGCTGCGAGCGCTGGTCCGGCGCGGCGTGGTCCGCCAGGACGGAGACACCTTCCGGCTCATCAAGGACACCGTGGCAATGCCGGAGCTGACCGACAACGCCGACCGGCTCCGCGCCATGCGGGACAAGAAAAAACAGGCGGCGCTTTCCGCCCTGGTGACGGCGGCAGACGCCATCGCCAAGGCCCATGACGCCCTCAACGAACTATAAGGAGACCGCTATGAACACCAAGCACCCTGAGACCACCCACGACCTCGGCCGCGCGCTGATCGACATCGTCACCTCCCTACAGGCCCATGCACCCTGGGGCGCTATTTCCACCCAGGTCGAGTCCCTGCAGCGGATAGGCCGCCACCTCCTGGCCGACGACGAGGAGTCGCTCCAGGCATCATCACTGGACGACACTGTGGAAACGGCCATCGCCGAGGGCTACCTGACCGCTGCCAAGCGCAACCTCAGCGCCATTATGGAGCTGATCGGCAGACTGCCAGCGACCGAGGCCGGTAATCCACAAGTCTTGAGCCTGTGTCTGGCGATGCTCAACCTCACCGCCCAGACCATGCACAAGTATATCCGCGCCGCCGAGGCGGAGGCCCGCATAGTAGCGGAGGCCCGCATAACAGCTGTGAAACCAGTGGAGCTGGAGGCGGCATGAGCGACTGGACGGCAGTATTGAACGAGGCAATAGCGGCCCTGGGCCAGGCGGAGGTGGCGCGGCGGCTGGGGGTTTCGGTCTCCACCGTCAGCCTTGCCAAGCGCGGCGAATATCCGGCCTCGACCGGCAACATCGAGGCCAAGGTCATGGAAACATTAGGAGGAAAGAAGATGGAGAAGATCCCCGAGGGATACAAGAAAGATCATCGCGGCCACCTGGTGCCGCTAACCGACATCTCGGACCTGGACCAGCAGCGGGACACGGTCGTCACGGCAATGCTCGACTCGGCCCGCGACCTGGCAGATTACATGCGCCAGGTAAAGCAGGAGTGGCTGGACACCATCCAGGCCCATGTCCAGCTCGCTGCCGACCAGTACCGGGTAACGATCGGTGGCAAGAGCGGCAACGTGGCGCTGCAATCATTCGACGGATCGATCCGGGTCGAGCGGCTGCACAGCCGCAGGCTGGAGGTCAACGAACGGGTGGTGGTGGCCAAGGAGCTGGTGTCAAGGCACGTGGAATCGCTCTCCGGCGATCTGGCCGAGGAGACCAAGCGCCTGGTGCGGGCGGCCTTCCGCTGCGACGACCAGGGCAACTTCTCGCCCTCGGCCCTGCTCTCCCTGGCCAGGCGGGTCAAGAGCCAGTCCGAGAGCTGGCAGCAGGCGGTGGCGGCGATCAACGACGCGGTGACCACCGAATACGGCGAGCCCTACGTGCGCTTTTCGGTGCGGCAGGCCGATGGCAGCTACCAGCAGATCCCGCTGGACATGGCGGCGGTGTGATATGCAATGTCCAACCTGTGACGGAGAGGTCGATGTGACGCTGATGGGCATAGAGCGGGACGCGGAAGAGGATGGCATCGAGGTCGGTTATCAATGCCCGTGGTGCCGGAACGAACACTATGCCGTACTGAAAACAGAGGATTTCTCCCTAGTGAATTAAGCGAAACCGCACCATGGGACCACGGCAGGTTCCCCCTCCTCCCCTGCCTACCCCTCAAGGGGGTACTGAAAAGAGTCCCATGGTGCGGTCTGCCGGATGTGGCGATCCGGCACTGATGAGCAAGCCAAAACAATAACCTAAGGAAATAGCAGATAATGACGGAGTTGATTTGCCAATGTTGCGGAGCAAGAGGCTCCTTTGAGATGTTCACCACCGATGCCGACGCCAAACGCGCCGAGGCGAAGATTGCCACTTTCCCCCAGCCGGTTGCCGCCGCCATCCCTGCCTACCTCAGCCTGTTCCGCCCAGCCGAACGGTCCTTGGTCTGGCGCAAGGCCTGCTCGGTGCTTGAGTCATTGCACTCCCTGGTGGCTGTTGGTTACGTTCAGGTCAAGGGCCGGGCCGACCGTGATTGCCCGCCCCGGATCTGGGCGCAGGCCATGGACGATATGGTCAACCGCCGCGACCGGCTGACCAGGCCCCTGCCCAACCACAACTACCTGCGCCAGGTGGCCCATGACATGGCCGGGATGGAGGACGCGGCCAGCGAACGGAGACGGGTGGAGGCGGAGCAGCACCATAGACGGCCAGGGGCCGCCCAGACCGGCCCAACCAACATCGCCAGCATCAACCCGCTGGCCCATCTGATGGAGGACATGCCATGAGTGCCGTACTCGCCAAGATCCACATCGCCAAGAAAGACTTGAGGCTAACCGACGACGAATACCGGGCGGTGATCGCCTTCCACTTCGGCGGCAAGACCAGCGCCAAGGAGCTCTCTCCCCGGCAGCAGGCCGTGCTGCTCAACCACTTCAAGGCCAAGGGATGGCAGTCGAAGAAACCTAAAAAAGCCGGGAAAGCGCCGTTCAAAAACACCAGGCCGCCTGCCGGACGCGGCCCGCTGCTGGCCAAGATCGAGGCCCACCTGGCCGAGCGCGACCTGCCCTGGAGCTATGCCAATGGTATGGCCAAGAAGATTTGTAAAGTGGACGCCATCGAGTTTTGCGACGAGGAGATGCTGTGGAAGATCGTGGCCGCCTTCGAGTATGACAGCAAACGCAAAGGCAGTAGGCTGCACAGGGGATTGGACAATGGCAGGTGAGCGGGAAAAATATCCCGAGGCCCTAATTGGCCTGCGCGACGACCTGATTGAACTCCTTGTCCTCCAAGGAGTAGATCATGACCTGGCGAAGAACATCGCCCATGACTCCGTGGAAATCCTCCGCGAGCGCTGGGGAGGCATGTATCTGCCCAAGGGGAAATCGGTAGACTTATGTCGCCGTGACCGGGAGATCGGCCGCCGCTGGAATGGAGGCAATAAGGCGGCGCTATGCCAGGAGTATGACATTACAGAGCAGCGCCTCTATCAGATACTGGCTAAGTTGCGGGCCGAACATGTGGCGGCGAGACAGATGAGGATCTTTTGAAGCGGCATAACGTCGGAGGCATTTATTTATAGACGCAAACTGTCCAAGAAGCTATCGAGTGGGATGAACCTGGTTGCAGCATCTTTGAGTTCCTGGGCGGCATGATTCCAGAATACGACCTCGACGTTATAGCCATCTTTCCTGAGTTCTTTGAGGGTGGGTACGTAGTCTTTATCCCCGGCTACCAAAACGAAAACGTCTTCAGCTGGCTTGCCATGCTTGTATGCGTCTTTGGTAATCAGCGTAGCAATGCTCGTGTCGATTTTCTTCTCCTTGTTGGCAGCGTTGCGATCTTCAAGGTGTAACTCGAAGCCTGCTTTCCTTGCATATTGCCAAATTGAGTCATTTGGCGGCGGGCGCGATCCGTACAGCGCTGCACGTTTGATCTTTGAAAGATCATTACCCGTCAAAAACTGATGCAGCTTGCCAAAGCTGATGGTGTAGCCGTGATCAAGAATGCCGTAGTTCATAGCCTCAACGATGTTCGATGCCATCCCTGAAGCCACAGCGCTAACGCGGCAACCTTCGATGTAGAGGTTGGAGTTGTCAACGTAGATGTAGTCCACAGTGAGACCTTTATGAGCGATAAAGTTTGAGGTAACCGACCGCCGGCAAGCGCAGATTGTTGACGGACCGGTTGGCCGAGAGGTTAGGTTACATATGGGCGACACGCTTCAATGAACGCCTTACCAGTAACGGTGGGGTTAAGTCGTTCAAAGATCTCGCCGCCACCCCATGTAATGTCGGGCCGCAAACAACCAAACAAGGAACTTGATTGATTCCCTAGAAAACATTTGACTTGGTGGCTTAACTCCCAGTAAATGGCCAGAATAAATAAAATATCAACCGGTCAACGAATGGAGGAGTAAAATGCCGAGAAGACGAGTCATGAGCGCGAGTGCTTTGAATATAAAATTACATCCGCACACCCCCGAATTATATCGTGCACTGTTTGATGATGTCTATCAAAAAAGAGATTGTGTGAAAATCAGGGGGACGGATTGGGGAACAATAGGTTGGATGCGTCCGCTTAACCATGTTGATCCTATGGAGGGCTTAGTTGGCGAGTTGTACAGATTCGTAAATATAAATAGCCGAGACCCATGGTTTGATAATAGATCAAGAGAGATCCTCGAGATTGGAGAAAACGACCCGCCCCCTGTTCCAGATTATTTGAAACCAAACCTCCGCAGGGTTCTCTTTATTTTTTATCCTCAAAAACATCGTTTGTTTTTTGACTCTAGCAAACTATCCCCGAGCAGTGCTGGGAAAATTTTCCAAGGATTGTTTGGTTCAGACCATATTGTTACAAAATATGGCCCGGTCGACGTCATCGTAGAAACATCCCATGAAGCAATAGAAAAAATTCTAAAAATACCAACCAAAACACGACTTGAAATTTATATCAGCCTTCCCAACCCAGATGAAACGAGTCACCTTGAGACCAAAATCCGGAATCGCTTGGCTAGTCAACGGGCAAAAACGCTTACCGAAAAATACACTTCTGATAAGCATATCGGATTAGAGCCGGACGAGGAAACTATCGCCTTGATGCAAGTTGCCAGATCAAATGGGAGAATAACCGCCATCGGATATGATGGTGAAAAAAAAATAATTGAGGATACCATCCCGCATCCTTTGGTCGAAAGTGAAAAATATGATCCAGACCGGCAGCCAGCAATAAATGTATTAGACGCTCTCTCCTCGAGATTATGGTCTGAAATTAGTCGCATATGAGTGAAATCGAAAAAGATTATTTTTTCGCCCAATATAAGGGATTCCGCAGTTCCCTTGACTCATATTGGGCGAACTATGGAGGTTGGAAAGCCTGCATAAGGTCGCCTTATATTACGATTTCCATCTTTATTGGCTCCCTAATATTCCCAGGATTGCCTGATCATGGAGATAAATGTTGGTTTGATATAGTATTGTCAGTCATGCCAAATATCCTAGGTTTCACCTTGGGAGGATATGCGATTCTTCTAGCATTCGGAGATAAAGAGTTTCTCAAACTCATCTGTGGGCCTGATGAAGATGGGTCACCATCTCCTTTCATGACGATTAACGGCTCGATGGTTCATTTTATCCTCGTTCAATTAACGTCGATAATTTACGCGTTGTTGTATTTATCATACAAGATCACCGAAGGATTTTTTGCATATCTTGGTTTTACCTTTTTCATCTATGCGTTATTGACATCAGTAGCTGCAGTTTTTTCTATTTTTACTCTCGCAAAATGTATTGATGGACAGCACAGCGCTGATGAATAATGTCAATTATTTTCCTATGCCAACCGGTATTGACATCAAAACATTTCGTGTTCCCATAGCTTGACGGGAGCAGCATCCCCCATAAAACTGCAAAGCCCTTTACTCGCCCCCTCCTCCCCCCTCCAGTAGTATCTCCCCATATCGATCAGCAGCACCATTCGCGGCCTGGGTTTGACCTTGGCCGCTAGATCCGTATGGAGGAATACCTATGCCCACCCCCATCTCCAACGACGAGTTCCAGTCTACCCTTGAGCGGCAGCTCGCCGAGCACGAAGACGTCCGTACCCGACCATATCTCGATTGTTGCGGCAAGTACTGGCGCGAATGCACCTGCGCGAAGAAAGGCAAGCTCAGCATCGGCACCGGCCGCAACCTGGACGATGTCGGCCTCACTGCCGGCGAGATCAAGTTCCTGCTGCGCAACGATATCCTCAAGACCCGCCTTGGCCTGGAAAAGATCGTGCCCGGCTTCCTGGCCTTAAGCCCCAGACGGCGCATGGCCCTGATCGACATGGCCTTCAACCTGGGGCTTAACGGCCTGCTCAAATTCACCAACATGCTGGCCGCTCTCATCGCCGGGGACTACGCCCTGGCAGCCTCGGAGATGCTCGACTCCCAATGGGCCAAGCAGGTAGGCCAACGGGCCGTCACCCTGGCCGCCATGATCGAGGAGGGGTGAACCCATGGACGTCCTTGACTCCATCCTCTCAGGCCTTGCCGCTCTCGCCCCTAAGGTGGCCAACTGTATCGTCCCCGGCTCCGGCCCCTTGGCCCATGACCTGATGAGGGCAGTGACCGGCGATGGCCCGGACACCCCCATCGAGCAGGTGGCCGCCAAGATCGCCGCCGATCCTGCTTTACTGGTGGAGTTGCAGAAAAAGGCCATGGACCATGAACTAGACATGGCCAATATCGAGCTGCAACAGCTTGCCGCTGTCAACGCCACCATGCAGGCCGAGGCCAAGAGCGAGCACTGGCCGCAGTATTCGTGGCGCCCTTACAACGGCTTCTTATTCGGCACCGCCGTCGTCCTCATCTATTTCCTGCTCCCCGTGTGTGACAAACCAGTGCCAGAGGTCCCTGAGTGGATCTGGATGGGCTGGGCCGCCATCCTCGGCGTCGCCACCTGGGACCGGGGCAAGGAGAAGCGCGCCAAGGCCGGGGAATCTGGCGGGGGCATCCTTGCCTCGGCCATCAAGGCATTTAGGGGCTAAACCGATGGACCAGTTCGATCAAGCCCAGGAGCAGGAGGCCCGCTTCCGCAACATGAGTATCGATGCCATCAAACGCCTGGCCGCCCAACAGCGTGCTGCCCACAGCCAGCGCTACGACTCGGCGTTTTCCTGCCTGTGGTGCGGCGAGGCCATACCAGAGGCCAGGAGGCTTGCCGTGCCCGGGTGTAGCCTGTGCGTCCAGTGCCAGGCGACCAAAGAGAGACTGCCGGAGGGCAGCAATGACTGAATCGATCATCGACTACCGTGCCCTCCAGTTCTGGCTCTCCGTGGCCCAGGTGGTGGGTTATCTCATCCTCGGGGCCTATGTCTGGATCGTCAACCGCCAAAAGGCGACCAGAGCCGAAATCAAAGAGCTCCGCGATAGCCTGGCCTCCTACACGAAGGACCAAGCCGATAACTGTGGCAAGCACAAGGCCAGGACCACCACCTTGGAGGTCAAGGTAGAGAACTCGCCCTCCCACGAAGACCTGGGCAAGGTCTATGACCGGATCAACGTGGTCAAGGGCGCGGTCGACGAAATGAGCGGCACACTGAAGGGGATCGGCACCCAGGTCGGGCTGCTGGTCCGCCACCACATGGGCGAGGGCAAATCATGAGCTTCCAATCCTTACAGACCGAACACCTCCGGCTGGCGATCCTCCAGGTCCTGGCCCAAGACCCGGGCTACGACCTGAACGAAACGATCCTCGCCAAGGTCGTCAACAGCCTGGGCCACACCGTGTCGCGGGACGGCCTGCGGTCGCAGCTGGCCTGGCTCGCCGAGCAGGGCCTGGTTACGGTCACCACCGTGGCCGGGGCGCTCCAGGTGGCCAAACTCACCGCCCGGGGCAAGGACACGGCGGAAGGCTTGGCCCTGGCGCCGGGCGTGGCCCGGCCCGAGCCGGAGGGGATGTAAGGCCATGGGCCAGCTCTCCAGCATCAACCGGCTGCCGGACGACATCCGCGACCAGCTCCAGGCCCTGCTCCGCGACCAGCGTTGCAGCCAGCTTGAGATCACCGCCCGGATCAATGCCCTGCTCGAGGAGCAAGGCTCGGACGACCGGATCAGCAAGAGCGCAGTCAACCGCTATGCCCTGTCCATGCGGGAGGCAGGGGCCAAGCTCGCCCAATCCCGCGAGGTGGCCAAGATGTGGATCGGCTCGCTCGGGGCCGCCCCCCAGGGCCAGGTGGGGCATCTGGTCAACGAGATCCTGCGGACGCTTGCCTTTGACATCTCCTTGAAGCTCCAGGACATGGACCTCACCGAGGAGACCATGCCGGAGGTGGTGAGCCAGCTAAGGCACCTCAGCTTAGTGGCCATGCGGCTGGAGAAGGCGGCATCAGAGAACGTCAAGCGCGAGTCGGAGATTCGCAAACAGGCACTGGCCGAGGCGGCGGACGAAGCGACAACCGCTGGCAAGCGTGCCGGGCTGTCAGATGAGGCGGCCGAGGCCATTCGCTCCCAGATCCTAGGGATCAAACCATGACCGGCCAAGACTCCAGAGACAAGCGCGTCCCCATGGCGCTCTTGCCCTACCAGCAACGCTGGCTGGCGGACCAGGCCGAGGTCAAGGTGATCGAAAAGAGCCGCCGGATCGGTCTTTCCTGGGGCGAGGCGGCGGACGATGCCCTGCTGGCCGCCAGCCAGAGCGGCATGGACGTCTGGTACATCGGCTACAACAAGGACATGGCCCAGGAGTTCATCGGCGACTGCGGCGACTGGCTGAAGCATTACGGCAAGGCGGCCAGCGAGGCCGAGGAGATCGTGCTCAAGGATGAGGACAAGGACATCCTGGCCTTCCGCATCTACTGTGCCTCCGGTCACAAGATCACCGCCCTGTCGTCGCGCCCTTCCAACCTGCGCGGCAAGCAGGGCAAGGTGGTGATCGACGAGGCGGCATTCCACGACGACCTCGGGGAGTTGATCAAGGCAGCCATGGCGCTCCTCATGTGGGGCGGCCGGGTGGTGATCATCTCGACCCACGACGGCGATGTCAACCCGTTCAACGAGCTGGTCAATGAGATCAGGGCGGGCAAGAAGCCGTATAGCCTGCACCGCGTCACCCTGGACGATGCCCTGAACGAAGGTCTCTACCAGCGTATCTGTCTGCGGCTGGGCAGGGAGTGGTCGGCCCAGGCCGAGGCCGACTGGCGGTGGAAGCTCATCTCTCAGTATGGAACGGCAGCCGATGAAGAGCTGTTCTGCGTCCCGAGCCAAGGCGGCGGCGCCTATCTCACCCGGGCGGTGATCGAGCGCTGCATGCGGCCGGACATCCCGGTGCTGCGCTGGGCCTGCCGCGATGAGTTCGCCTTGCTGCCCGATCATATCCGCCAGGCCGAGGCCCGCGACTGGTGCGAGGCCAATCTGGCGGATCTACTGGCCGCGCTCGATACCAAGCGCCGCCACTACTTCGGCGAGGACTTCGCCCGTAGCGGCGACCTGACCGTGATCAGCCCGCTTGCCGAACGCCAGAGCATGACCTGGCGCCAGCCCTTCGTGGTCGAGCTGGCCAATGTGCCCTTCCGTGAGCAGGAGTTGATCCTTCTGTACATTGTCGACCGGTTGCCGCGTTTTTCCTTCGGCTGTCTGGACTCTCGCGGCAATGGTCAGTATCTGGCCGAGCGAGCCATGCAGAAGTACAGCCCCAGCCGCATCGCTCAGGTCATGCTGTCGGACGCCTGGTACCGGGAGGAGATGCCGCGTTTCAAGTCGTTTTTCGATGACGGCATTATCGAGGTGGCCCAGGACGCCGACCACATGGACGACTACCGGGCCATCAAAATGATCAAGGGCGTGGCCAAGCTGCCGGATACCAAGACCAAGGGCGCCGACGGCAGGCAACGCCACGGCGACGCCGGTATTGCCGTGGCCCTGGCCGTGGCCGCCACCAGGCGGGAGGGCGGCCCCATCGACTATCAAACCTCCGGCCAGCAGCGCTCGCACCTCGGGTGTGACGATTTCAGCGGCGCCACTCACGGCCGGGACACCTGGGGGTTTTAGCTGGCCATGGGTAAAAAGAAAAACGCCGTCTCCTCTCGGGCTGTGCCGCTGATCGAGATAGCCACTATCGCCCAGGATATCATCAGCCCCACCTTTGGCGGGGTGCTGAGGCCCAACGACGACACCCTGCTCACCCGTGGCGGCGGACAGGGCCTCAAGATCTACGACCAGATTGAGCGCGACCCCCACGCCTTCGCGGTGCTGCAAAAGCGCAAGATGGCAGTGGTGTCCCGCGAATGGGACGTCGATCCGGCGTCCTCCCGCCGTCTGGACAAACAGGCGGCGGAGCTGGTCAAGCGCCAGCTCTCACAACTATCGATGAACACGCCTGATGACGAGGTGCTGCCGCAGCTCTCCGGCTTCGACGCCATGTGCCTGAATCTTTTGGACGCCATCCTCAAGGGTTTCGCCGTCGGCGAGATCATCTGGCGCATCGACGGTTCCGAGCTCGTGGCCAGCGAGGTACGGGCCAAGGACCAGCGCCGCTTCGAATTTTCCGAAGGCGACATGGGCTACCGGCTCATGCTGAAAACCTGGAGCAATCTGCTGCCGGGCGTGCCGGTGCCAGCCCGGAAGTTCATTGTCCATAGCTTTGGCGCCAAGGACGGCAACCCGTTCGGGCTTGGCCTTGGCACCCGGCTCTTCTGGCCGGTGCTGTTCAAGAATCAAGATTTAAAATTCTGGCTGGCCTTTGTGGACAAGTTCGCCGCGCCCACGGTCAAGGTCACCTGGCCAGCAGGCACCGAAAAAACGGAACGGGACAAGGCCATGAACGCGGCGGCGGCCATGCGGAGCGAGTCGGTGGTCGGCATCCCCGACACCATGGATGCCTCTCTGCTGGAGGCGGCACGGTCCGGGTCAATCGACAGTTACGAGAAGCTGGCCCGCTACATGGACGAACAGGTGTCCGAGTGCGTGCTGGGCGAGACAGGATCGACCAACCAGCACGGATCAGGCGGCAGCCGGGCGCGGGATGAGGTGGGCAACGAGGTGCGGCTGGAGCTGGTCAAGGCCGACAGCGACCTGCTGTGCGCAACTCTGAACAGCACCCTGGTCAAGTGGATCACCATGCTCAATCTGCCAGGGGCCACGCCGCCATCGGTATGGCGCGATTGCTCCGAGCCTCAGGATCTGAAGGCCAGGGCGGACCGGGACGGGGTGCTGACCGTACAGTGCGGAGTGACGTTGTCCCAGGCCTATTATGAGCGCGAGTACGGATTCGAGGCGGGCGACATCATATCGGTGCGCGCCGCTGCCCTGCCACCGCCCAAGGCTGGCAGTCAAGGCGATGGCAGCCCGGCCTTTGCCGAGCCGAGCGCTGTCGACGCGGCAGACCAGCTTGCCGAAAAAGTTGGCCAGGAGGCCATGGCCGCCACCACTCCCTGGATTGACCGGCTGAGGCAATTGGCCGGATCGGCGGAGAGCCTGGAGGCGCTCCGGGACTCCATTATCAGCCTCTACCCTGATCTGCCCCCCGCCGATCTTGGGGCGCTCATCGCCCAGGCCTCGACACTGGCCCACTGCGCCGGCCGCCTGGACGTCAAGGACGGCGAGTGATGGATCAGGCGGACAGGGTCTTCACGCTGCCGTTCGACGAGGCCGCGGCCTTCTTCCGGCAGAAGCTGTCGATCCCGACCCGGAGCTGGGACGATCTGTGGCGGGGCGAGCACGCCAAGGGCTTTATGGTGGCCGGGGCCTATAAGGCCGAGCTTGTGGCCGACTTCCGGGCCGCGGTGCAACAATCGATTGACGGCCAGATGAGCCTGCGGGATTTCCAACGGCGGTTTGACGACATCGTTGCCAAACACGGCTGGAGCTACAACGGCTCGCGTAATTGGCGGAGCGAGCTGATTTGGTCGACCAACATGCGCACCGCCCACATGGCCGGGCGCTGGCAGCAGTTGACAGCTCCTGGCCCCACGACCTTGCCGTACCTGCTCTACCGGCACGCGGACGGCGTGCGCCATCCCCGGCCCGAGCATGTGGCCTGGGATGGCATCGTCCTGCCGTCCACCGACCCTTGGTGGATGACCCACTACCCGCCCAACGGCTGGAGGTGTCATTGCAAGGTGTTCAGGGCGAGCGAGGAGGAGCGCCAAGCCGCCATTGCCATGGGCATGGGCGAGGCCCCACCCTCGCCCATCGACCCCTCGACCGGGGCGCCAAAGGGCATCGACCCGGGCTGGGATTATAACGTGGGGCAGGCAGCCGATCGCTCCTACCAGGTCTTGGGGCGCAAATTCGAGACGCTGCCCAACGACATTGCCCGGGCGTGGATGACAGAGCATGTGCAAGGCCCGGCCTTCGAGCGATTTGTCGAGGGCAAGATCAGCGGCGAGTTTCCGGTGGCGGTGTTGGCGGAGGCGGACAAAGCGGCCCTGGGCACGGAGGCCCAGACGGTGTGGATGAGCCAGGACAGCCTGCTGAAAAACAAAGGAGAGATCCCTACCAGGAGCAAAGGGCATCCAGAGTTGACGCTGGCTGATTATCGCATGATCCCGGAGATCATTGACCAAGGCGAGGCCTATCAGCGAAACGAGGAAAAATTGATTTATCTATTGCGCGGAGAGACGTTGTACCGGGCGGTGCTGAAGAGGACGGCTGATGGCGGTGAAAACTATCTTTTGTCGCTGTTTGCTGGTGGCAACGACAGCAAAGCCATGAAACAGGTTGCCGCAAAATACAAAAAGATCCGTTGACCGGGCGAGGGCGGCGGCCTCGCAAGCGCTCATCAACGGGGAAGCCCCGAAGGCGTCGGCAGCCTATGACCGAACCGGTAAACGAATCTCTGGATAAAGTATAGCCACAACGAGGAAGGAAGTCAAACGTGCAAATCTCCGTCACCATCAACGAGCAGGAGATGCAAGGCAAATTCAGCGCCCTGCGCCGTAAGCTCACCGACCTGACGCCGGTGATGCGGGACATCGGCGAGGATTACGCCAAGGCGGTCGAGGGCAACTTCGCCTCCCAGTCCGGCCCGGACGGCACACCCTGGGCGCCGCTGTCGCCCAAGACCAGGAAGAGAAAGCGAGGGCCGTCGATCCTGACCGAAAAGCATCACCTGCGTGGTTCGGTCCATTACCAGGCAGCGGCGGCCAGCGTCGCTATCGGCGTCTCGGGCGGCATTCCCTACGCCGCCGTCCATCAGTTTGGCGGCACAACACAGATGCCGGGCCGTGGGCAGGTCCTGCATTTTAAGATGTTCAAAAGCGGCAAGCGCAAGGGCCGCACCCTGTTTTCGAAGCCCTCGAAGGCGGACCGGGCCATGAAGGTTATGCGTGGCGCTCACAGCATTACCATCCCGGCCCGGCCCTATCTGGCGCAGAACCAGGGCAAGGACATGGCGCTCTCGGAGCGTGACCGGCGGATGGTGCTCAAGCGCCTTGAGGCCTGGATGGCAGCAGAATGAAAAATAGGCGATTTGCGGCGCGTTCCCCTTCGGACGCCCCATGGTCCGCCAGCGTGACCAATCTCGCAGCTCAGGCGAAATTAAAGATATTTTAAACGGGGTTCCGCGTTGGGCGGGCCAGCTCTCGACAGGAGGATCAGATGACAAAGAAATTGGAAATCTTCAAGGCCGGCAAACACACCCCGATGCGCGGCCAGACCATCGAGTTCAGCGCCGCAGACCTTATGGCCTCGGCCCGGGCCTACGACCCGGTCAATCATCCGGCCCCGCTAGTGGTCGGCCACCCAAAACTCGACGATCCGGCCTACGGCTGGGTACAGGGCCTAGACTTCGCCGACCCCATCATGGAGGCAACCCCCGGCCAGGTCGACCCGGCTTTCGCCGACCTGGTCAACGCCGGCCGCTACAAGCGCATCTCGGCCTCATTCTTCCGGCCGGATGCCCCCAACAACCCGGTGCCCGGCGTCTGGTACCTGCGGCACGTCGGTTTCCTGGGCGCCACCGCCCCGGCGGTCAAAGGTCTCAAACCGGCCTGCTTCGCAGGCAGCGATGAGGGGGTGGTGGAGTTCGGCAGCTGGACGGACCGCATCGAACTGGGGCTCTGGCGACGGATCAAGAACTTCTTGATCGGCGAAAAGGGCCAGGACGCCGCCGACCAGCTCATCCCCGAGTACGAGTTGGAATCACTGGCCCACGAGGCCTATCAACCAGAGCCGGACATGGCTGGAGGCGCATTGTCCCCGGCCTATGCCGACAACACCGCACAGGAGAACATTATGACCCCACAGGACCTGGCCGTTCAGAAAGCGGCGCTCGACCAACAGGCGACCTCCTTCGCCGAACGCGAAAAGGCGCTGACCCAACGCGAGGCGGCCCAGCGCCATGCCGACCACGTAAGTTTTGCCGATGGCCTGGTTACGGCGGGCAAGCTGTTACCGGCACAAAAAGACCTGACCGTGGCCATGCTCGATTTTGCTGCGGAGGTACCGGCCGGGTCAGTGGTCGAGTTCGGCGAAGGAGACGGCAAGCAGTCGCAGCCCATGGCCGATGCGCTCAAGGCTTTTCTCAGCGCCCAACCCAAGATCGTCGACTTTGGCGAGGCGGCAGGCCCTGAAGCCGAGGCCCAGACCGTCAACTTCGCCGCCGCGCCCGGCTACAGCGTGGACGCCGTGGGGCTCGCCCTGCACAACAAGGCGCTGGCCTACCAGGCCCAGCATCCAGGAACCGGGTATATGGACGCCGTCAAGGCGGTGCAATGACCTATTGTAAATCACCATTATCCAAGCCCTTAACCAGACAAGGAGAACACTATGTCACGACAAGCACAAACGATTATGTCGATCAGCCTCACTGCCGCTGGCGCTATTGGCGAATACCGTTTCGTTACCCCGGCCAGCCTGCAGGCGGGCGCGGCGGTCAATACCCTGGGGGTGGCCCGCATGGCAGCGGCCAGCGGTGACGTCATCCCGGTGGACGTCTTGGGCACTGCCATCGTCGAGGCCGGAGCGGCCTTGACCGCTAACAGCCTGTTGGAGACCGACGCCTCGGGCCGGGCCGTCAATAAGGCCGCGGGGGTCGCGGTCGCTCGACTGCTCCCCGGCCAGACCGCCACGGCGGCAGGCCAGTTTGTCGAAGTGCTGTTGATCCCCAACTAAGATTCATCCAGCTTCGATCAAGATCAACTTAATGACTTTAGGAGAAACCCCATGGGAATGAACGCAGCCGCAACCCGCATCATCAATCCGATCCTCAGCACCTATGTGCAAGGCTACCAGCAAGCCGACCTGGTCGGCGACACCCTGTTCCCCCGAGTGCCGGTGGAGATCTCCGGCGGCCAGATACTCGAGTTCGGCAAGGAGAGCTTCAAGCTGTACAGCGCCCGCCGCGCCCCTGGCGCTGGCACCAAACGCATCTCCTTCGGGTATCTTGGCAAACCGTTCTCGCTGCTCAACGATTCGCTGGAGGCCCCGGTGCCGCGCGAATTCTTGCGCGACGCCAAGGTCATGCCCGGCATCGACCTCGGCCAGCGGGCAGTCTCGCTCGTCATGCGCTCCCTGCTGCTGGGGCTGGAGGTGGCCCAGGCCACCCTGGCCACTGACGCCGCCCAATACGATGCCAACCACAAAGTGACCCTGGCCGGCACCTCGAAGTGGTCCGACCCCGCCTCCGACCCGATTGCCCAGATGGACACCTACAAAGAGGCCATCCGCTCCACGGTCGGCATCCGGCCCAACACCTTGCTGCTCTCGGCCCAGGCCTTTTCCGCCGCCAAGACCAACGCCAAGATCCGCGCCCAGTTCCAGTACACCAACCCCGACAGCATCACCCTGGAGATGCTGAAAAGGGTCTTCGATGTCCAGAAGATCGTGGTGGGCGAGGCGATCACGTCTGACGACGCCGGCGTTATCTCCGACGTCTGGGGCAACAACGCTGTCCTGGCCTATGTCCCGGACAGCCCCTCCGGCATGGAGCAGCCGTCCTACGGCTACACCTATACCATGCAGGGTCATCCGCTGGTTGAGGAGCCCTACTACGACAACAACGCCAAGAGTTGGATCTACGGCGTCAGCTTCGAGCGGGCGCCGGTGCTCTCCGGCATTACCTCTGGCTACCTGATTCAGGCGGTTAAATAAGGAGACCCCCATGGCCGATTACAGCGTAATTGAACCGTTGTTATACGACAATCAACCGTACCCGCCAGGCAGCGCCGTCAGCATGGACCCCGAGGCGGCGGCCCCCTTGGTCGCCAAAGGGGTCTTGAGCGAGGCCGCTCCCGGGCCAGGCGGCAAAGAGTCCCTCAATGTCGCCGCTACCGTGGAGCGGGTCAATGCCTGCGTCACGCTCGATGAGCTGGATCAGCTGGGCCGCGGCGAGACTCGCAAGGGGGTGCTGGCCGCCATTGCCCGGCGCTGGGATGAGTTGTCAGCCTAAGCCATGGACTACTGTACCCGGGCTGACATTGAGGCCGAACTCACGGAGGCCGAACTGATCCAACTCACCGACGACATGGTGCCGCCGGTGCGGGTGAACAGCGCGGTGGTGACCAAGGCCATCGCCGACGCCGGAGCCCTGATCGACGGGTTTCTTGGCCGCTACCAGCTGCCATTGACCGTGGTGCCGGTGCTGGTGCGGAACTTGGCTGTCGACATCGCTGTCTACCGCCTTTTCGTCCGCCGCAAGAAACGAGGGGTGCCTGAGGCGGTCAAGGATGCCTATGCCGACGCCATGAAGCGGCTGGAGAAAATCCAGACCGGCGCTGTGTCCATCGGCGTCACCCAGGCCGGAGACTCAGCGCCAGCCGCCACTGATAGCGGCGCTCAGGTGATTGCCGCAGCCTCGGTCTTTGGCCCTGAAACCTTGGAGGACTTCTGATGCCAGCCGTCGCCGAGATCGAGGATGCGTTGATCGCCGAGGCCGAGGCCTTGGGTCAGTTTTTCACCGTGCAGAGCTCCGGCCGCAAGGCCATTCCCGAGAGCTACTCCTACCCAGCGTGTTTCATCTTCTGGGACAACGATAGCGAGGTGGCGGGCCAATCACGGGCGATTGACACGGTTGACTTCAAGGTGGTGGTGCAGACCGCCAACCTGGCGGGCGAGAGTCTGGCCGCCCAGGACGCCTATGCCATCAACGACGCCCTGCGGGATCGTATCCGGGGCAAGACCTTGGGCCTTGCCAGCATCACCCCCTTTGTCTGCCTCTCCCGCCGCTGCACCGACTACGACGACGAGGATGGCATGATCGAGTACACCCACACCTACCGCACCAAGGTCTACCAGGCGGTAGTAACCAGCTAAGAGGAGATTGCCATGCCAAATCTGATCTACACCGGGCCGGGCGCCATGAGCCAAGAAGTCGCCGTTGGTCCGGCCAGTTATCTGTCCTTGCCCAAGGACGCACCATGCGCCATCGACGACCCGGAGCTTGCGGAGCGGCTCATGGCTGCCGATCCTGGCATCGTCACGGTTGAGGAAGCGCCACCACCATCCAAGAGGAGAGTCCTGTCATGACCATCATCAGAAACGAGATTTATCAGATCGGGATCAAGATCGAGACCAACGAGGGCACCAAGATCGCCCTCCTGGCTGCCGACTTTATCACCGCCCACAACGCCAAGTTTACGCCTGATGTGAAAATGGCGGAGATGAAGAGCTCCACCGGCACCATGAGCAAGGCACCCAACCGCCCGGGCCTGCGTTCCGGCAAGATCTCCTTCGACGCTTACCTGCGCGGCGGTTCGGCAGCCGGGACCGCCCCGGAGCTCGGGGTGGCGCTCAGGGCCTGCGGGCTCAAGGAGACCATCGTCGCCAACACCTCAGTGACCTATACCCCGGCCCCGCAAACCACCACCCCGCCGTCGGTAACGCTGGAACTGCGCCGGGACGGCAAGATCAAACGCATCTGGGGGGCGCGTGGCTCGGTGAAGATCAAGGCCACGGTCGGCGAAGCCATCCTGCTCTCCTTCGAGTTCACCGGCGCGGACTGGGAGGAGGTGGATGGTGGTCTCATGGCTGGCGTCACCTACACGGCAATCAGCGAGACCATGTTCCAGGCCGCCACCTTGACCCTGAACGGTTCCGGGGACGATCTCAACCTCTCCGGGATTGATATTGACCTGGGCGCCAAGGTCACCCTCCGGCAGTCGGTCAACGCCGACAGCGGCTACCTCTCGGCCATGATCACCGACCGCAACCCGACCTTAAGTTTCGATCCGGAGCAGGTATTGAATTCAGAGATCGACTTCTTCGGCGTCTGGAAGGCCGGGGCCACGGTGGCCTTAAGCATTGGGCCGCTGGGCTCCGGCGCTGGCAAGCGCTGCACCATCACCGCGCCTAAGCTGCAGTACCAGGGGATCACCGAAAGCGACCGGGAAAGCCTGGCCCTGCTCCAGGTCACCGGCAAGCTGTGCAAGGATCTCGGCGACGACGAACTGTCCATCGCCTTTACCTGATCGTAATACCCATACAACCAACAGCCAAAGGAAACACTCATGCAAAAAATACTGATCATCGACCCTGCCAACCCATCCTGCCCCGCTGAATGGCGAACCTATAACGGCCTGGACTTTCTGATTGCCCCCATGCTGGTCACCGACGTGCGGCGGATCCGCAAGGAGGTGGCCGACCTTGGCCTTGACGAGATGGCGGCAGCCAATGAACTCGATGCCCGCATGGCCGATCACGTGATCCGCGATTGGCGCGGCCCGGTGACCCCTGCCCGTGCCAAGCTGCCCGTGACCAAGGCCAACAAATTCGCCCTGGTCAATCTGCTGCCAGGGGTCAAGGCCTGGCTACTGCCGGAGAGCGACCGGGTTGCCGAGGCCCAGATCAAGGCCGTCGAGGAGCAGTTGGGAAACTCCGGGGATTCGCCCGCTGGCATGCCCAGCGCCCCCGGCGAAAAGACGGGCGAAGCATAAGTTGCAAGGCCTGTACGGCCCTGCGGGCCTTGGCCGCCGATGTCCAGACGGTCAAGCTGCCCGCCAGTTGTGAGGCCTGCGGCAAGACCGACCTCTGGCCGGTCAATCGTGAGGCCTGGTCGCTCTGTTGTGAGTACCCCAGCCTGATCATGAACGGCATGGACGGATGGAAGGTGGATTATCCGGCCGCTTTTGAACTCCTGGACCGGCTGTATATCGAAGACACACCCTTGATGATCCGCCGCCTTGAGGCGATCAAAACCGGATTTGCCAGCGTGCAGCCCTCTGCCAGCGTGCAGACCCCTGCCAGCGCCAAGTGAGAACATGGGCAACAAAGTCGAAATAGTCATCGCGGTTGATAGCGCGACCGGCCAAGCTCATATCAAGGGCACGACTCGTGACCTTGAGGAGATGGGGCGGCGTGGCAAGACGTCGCTTGACGGTTTGACCCGCGCAGCGACGGCTCTGGCCGGGGCCTTTAGTGCTTGGCAAGTGGCCACCTGGACAAAAGATACCATTTTACTGGCGGACAAATATCAAACCCTTGATGCCCGTCTTAAACTGGTCACCAAGTCCTCTGCTGAACTGGCAGACACCCAGACGATGCTGTTCGCCCAGAGTCAAGCGGCAGGGGTTGGCTATGCCAATACGATTGAACTCCATACCAGGCTGGCCAGGTCGACTGAAGACCTGAATATCAGCCAAGACCGCTTGGTCAACATCACCGGCCTGATTAACAAATCGATGATCGCATCCGGGGCCTCGACCACCGAGGCCAACGCGGCGTTGATCCAGTTTTCCCAAGGACTCGCCAGCGGGGCCCTACGCGGTGACGAGCTGCGTTCGGTGATGGAGCAGACCCCCCGGCTGGCAAAAGCCATTGCCGACGGCCTTGGCGTCTCAATCGGCGAACTGCGCAAACTGGGCGAGGACGGTGCGTTGACTGCGGATAAGGTGCTGGCCGCTATAGAGAAATCCGGGGATGGGATCATGTCGGAGTTCGATCAGCTGCCGGTTACCGTCTCCCGGGCTATGGCCGAGGTCGGCAACTCATTCGGCGGGCTGGTTTCCCGCTTTAACGAGGCGTCAGGTGCCACCAGCCTTCTTGCGGATCGCCTCGAAAACGTTTCGCACTTGCTGGATATCATCTCCGGCCGGGCCGGGCATGTTACGGTTGCCGGCCTGGAACACGACGTTAAACGCCGCATCGGCGAGGTCCAGAAGGAGATGGCCGATGCGGCTGGCAGATTGGACTCTCCCTATGAGCTGGGGGTCTTCAAGGAAGGGGCAAAAAAGCAAATTCAAGACCTGGCGGCCGAGCTTGTCAGCCTCAATGAAGAACTCGACTACCTGCGCCAGCCGACTGATGACCCGGTCAAGCCGTTATCCGATGGCTCGGTAAGGGGAGTGAAGACGCTTAAGGAACTAACCGCCACATGGAAGGATTACCAAGCCGCCATGGCTTCTACCCTCTCCGGAGAGGCAGCCGAGATTGACAAGCTTACCAAAAGTTATGACGCCAAGCGGGAGGCGGTGGAGGAACAGTATAAGGGCCAGGCAACATCGCAAAAGGAACTGAGCGATTTGGCGGCACTCGATGCCGCAGAACAGCGTGATCTTGCCGAGCTGCGCAAGAAGTTTGCCGAAGACCGGAAACGTGAGGCGGACAAAGAGTTCAAGGATGACGAAGACCGTCTCAAGCACCAGCTCGACATGCTTGAAGACTATAGCCGGGCGAGGAAAAAACGAGAAGAGGACGCGATCAAGAAAGGCACCGAGGCCTGGAAGGATTACCAATCAAACCTCGAAGCCGTCACCACCGGCGCCATGACCGAGCATGAGCGCAAGGTCTACGACATCGAAAAGAGCTGCGCCGTCCTCGAAGAAAGGCTGGTCTCCCTGGTGGAGGCTGGCCGGTTGTCATTCGATGAGGCCGACCAGTGGCAGGCGAAATTCAAGGCCAGAGCCGACGCCGAACTGGCAGCCCTGTATGAGTCGGAGCAGAAACACAAGAAGACCTCGGACAAGGTAGCCAAACTCTGGGAGCATGCAGGAGAACGGATGACCGACACCCTGGCCGACTGGCTGGCCACCGGTGAGAACGGCCTGGCCGGGTTTGAGAAGTCCTTCGAGCGCATGGTGGTCCAGATGGTGGCCACCTGGATCATGGGCCAGGATCAGATGACCTCAGCGCAGTCGGCGCAGTTGGGCGGCAACTTGGCCATGGCCGGGACCATGCTTGGCGGCACCACCTCATATGCCAAGTATGCCTCTGCAGGCCTGGGCGTGGTAACCGAGTTGTTCAACCCCGGGGCCTACGGCGCGGCCCTTGGCACGGCAAAGACCGGCCTTGAGATCGGCTTGGCCAAGTACGGATTTGATGGAGCCGCCGACTCGCTGCACCTGATGTCCACAAACGCCTTTGGCGCGTCCACCGCCGGGATTGGCACCTTTGTCACCAGTCTCCTCTCCGGCCAAGACTTCACCCACGCCGCCGTTTCAGGGGCAGGATCGGCGGCAGGTGCCTACATCGGCTCAATGATCATGCCGGGGATCGGCACCATTGTCGGCTCCATGCTGGGGTCACAGCTCGGCGGTCTCTTGGGCGGTGGCGACGCCCCCTCGTTCACCCTGGACGAATTGAGCAGCTTCATTGACAAGAGCTACAGCCGCTACAACGGATTCACTACCACAAGCAAAGGGGCTGAGGCCGACGGCACCAGGCCCACCCGCACCTACCTTGACACCATCGCCTCGCTCCAAAGCAAGTTTTCCGACCAGGTTAAAGGCGTGGCCGATGGCCTGACCGGCGCAGTCCGCGACCAGTTCCTGCGGGCTGTCGAGGCTCAGGACTTCTCCGTGATGGCCGATGGCCGCTGGGAGGATCAGCAAAAGGGTATCACCGAAGTGGCCACGGCCTACGCCGAAAAGCTCGACGCCGCCATGGGCAAGGCCATTAAGGCCGTGCTGCCCTCCATCGCCAAGACGTTGACGAAGGACAACAAGGTTTACTCCTACCTCGCTGCTGATCTGCAAAAGAACATCCAGGCCCAGATTGACTCAGCAAATTTTTCCGCTGCCGATCTGTCCACCATGCAGCAGTTCTTCGGGGCCATCGACCAGGCCATGGCCCCAATCAGCGAGATCCTCGCCACCCATGGCCTCTCCGACTACGAGCGGTCTCTGCGCGGCATCAACGCGCAATACGACAATTACTCGGCCAAGCTCAAGGCGGCAGGGGTTGATCTTGCGAAGTACACCAGTCTCGAGAAGGCCAGGGCCCTGCTCATCGGCGACCTCAAGGCCGAGCTGCAAAAGGAGCAGGCACAGGCCAAATCGCCCATCGCCGATATCATCGCCACCCATGGCATGACCGAGTTCGAGAAGAGCCTGTGGGGCATCAACCAGCAGTTCGCCGACTACGCCGAGCAGCTCAAGGCGGCAGGCGTCGATCTTGCGAAGTACACCGATCTGGAGAAGGCCAAGCGGATCGCCATCGAACAGGCCTCAGAGTCCCAGCGGAAATCCTTGGCCGAGTACCAGAAGGAGCTACTCACCTCGGCGGCCAGCCCGTTCGGGATCAAGGCGGAATACGACCTCTTGCGCTCCGACCTGACCACCTACGCCAAGCAGTCAAAGAGCGGAGACCCGGAGGCCATGGAAAAACTGCAACGGGCAGCCGGTGAGTTCCTGTCCTTGAGCAAGCAGGTCAATGGCACCGCATCCGGCTATGCCAGCGACTTCGCCTTTATCCAGTCCCTGATCGGCGGGGCACTGGCTGCCTCTGCCAAGGGCCTGACCTATGGCCATACCGGCGGCAGGATCACCAACATCCGCAACGATGAAGGATTCCTGACCGTGCAACCGGAAGAGCATATCCTCACCGAGAGTGAGGCGGCCAATGTGCGCGGCATCATTGCCTCCCTCAAAGGGGCCACGGCATCAAACGGCGATACCAAGGCGTTGCGGGCCGAGGTCCAGGCCTTGACAGCGGCCACCAAGGCCATCGCCCTGCACGTCCATACGCTGCTCAAAGTCCACCAGCGCTGGGACATCAACGGCCTGCCGGTGGCTGACTTGGTGACGCAGTAATGTATCTGGTCAAGCCATCACCCCTCGCCCTTGAAGGCTCGAACCTGCCTGACGCCTCGGCGTCCGAGTACAGCGCCACCGCCACCTATGACGTTGGATCCGTGGTCAAGGTCTCAAGCGCCACCCCGGTGCATACCTACAAGTCGTTGATCAGCCCCAATGTGGGCAATGCCCCGGCCACCAGCAAGGCGGCCTGGGAAGACTTGGGGCCCACCAACCGCTGGGCCATGCTCGACACCATGAACTCGTCCCAATCCACCAGCAGCGGGTCCATTGTCGCTACCGTGTCCGGGGCCATGATCGACACCGTGGTCCTGATGAATGTCGTGGCCAGCCGGATCACCATCGAGCAGTTTTACGGCAACGACTTGGTCGAAGCGCTGACGTCATCCCTGGTCGATCTGCACACAGAAGACATCGTTGATTGGTACAGCTATTTCGTCACCGGGTTGTCGGTGCGCTCGGCCCTGGTGGAGTCCGGCTGGCGGAAGCTGCCATATGCTGTGTTCCGCGTGACCATCTACCCGCTTACCGGCCAGGCTGCCTGCGGCATGCTGGTGGCTGGCGAAAAGAAACAGTTGGGCGACACAGGCTTCGGGGTCTCGGCCGGGATATTGGACTACTCGCGCAAATCAACGGACGAGTTTGGCAACACCTACCTGTCGCAAGGCGCCTACGCCAAGAAGGCATCGGTTCCTGTGCAGATGGACAACGCCAATATCAACGACGCCTATGCGCTGCTTGCCTCGGTGCGGAGCAAGCCAACCCTGTGGAACTGCAATAACAACGACTCGGGCGGGTTTGAGCCGCTCCTGATCTTTGGCTTTGCCCGGGACTTCGGGGTCGTCATCCCTGGCCCGGTTGTCAGCGACTGTAACCTGGAAATCGAGGGCCTGATATGAACACCATCCCGCCAATCACCACATTGCCAGATCCGCCGTCCCGGCAGGACCCGGCCAACTTCTCAACCCGGGGCGACGCCTTCATGGGCGCTTTGCCTGCCTTGGCCCGCGAGCTGAATGCGGTGGGTGAAGCCATCAACAGCAACCTGGCCGCCATCGAAAGCGCCGTGGCCAACGCCGGGATCTCGGCCGCGCCGCCGTATGATAATGGCGCCATGTACAACTATCCGGATATCGTCGCCGGGTCGGACGGCTACACCTACCGCTGCAAGGGGACAAACGTCACCGGCGACAACCCGGTTGGGTCAGGAACCGGCAATTGGGTGTCACTGACCCCAGGTGTCACGGCGCTCTACAATACCGTCGTTGCCAAGGCCTCGGCCTACACGGCGCTGACCACCGACAAGGGCCGGATGTTCAAATGCACCGGCACCTGGACGTTTGGTTTGCCGGATGCGGCGTTGGCAGGCAACGGCTGGACCATTGTTGTCAAAAATGATGGCACCGGCACGATCACCGTAAACGGCCTCGTCTTACTGGCCGGAGAAGCTGTCGCCTTGACCAGTGACGGGGCAAACTGGAAAAGTTCGGCACGCTCCCGTGATACGGCTCTATCCCCCACCGAGCCCTACTATACCGGCATCACCACCGATGCGAATTACGCCTGTATCTCGTCGGCGCCCATTGCCTGGGCAATGCATAAATCCATCCCTACGGCCAAAGCGGCCGCCATGGGGGTGGGTTTGCTTGATGGCCGGTTCTTGCAGGTAGGCGGCCACACGTCTACGGCTACGGCTGAATGCCACATCTTTGATCCTGCCACCGAAAACTGGACAGCGAAGGCCGCGCTCACCGGGGCCAGGTACCGGGCCTGCATTGCCAGGCTGCTTGATGGCACAGTGTTCGTGACCTGCGGCGAAAGCGACTCGGCCTACTTTTCTTCCTCGTACCTGTATAGCCCCACCGCCAACACCTGGACCGCCAAAGCATCCCATCCCTCGGCGGCCAAGGCAGGCGCGGCCTGCTGCACGCTTGCCGATGGCCGGGTGTTGGTGGTGGGCGGCACAACCAACGGCACAGCCAACACCTCGGAATGCCATATCTGGGACCCGACAACCAATGTCTGGACCGCCAAAGCCGCGCACCCTGAGGCAAAGAGGTATGCTCTAGCCGTGCTCTTGGCCAATGGCAATGTCTTGGTGACCGGTGGCTATACCACCACGGCTGTGGCTACAGCCCACGTCTACAACCCAACCACCAATGTCTGGTCGGCCGTGGCTGGATTACCGGTGGCCATGTTCGACCATGGCGGCGGCAGGTTGGCTGATGGCCGGGTGTTGGTGGTTGGCGGCTCAAGCAGTTCTGCTATTTTATCGAGCTGCTATCTCTATGACCCAACAGCCAATGTCTGGCTGACCCGCCAGAGCTTGCCGGTGGCTTGTGCCGCTGCTGCCGTGGGCACCTTGGCCGATGGACGAGTGATGTCCGTGGGCGGATCAAACGGCACTGCCGACCTGTCCACAACCTATATCCTCGAGACAATCAACACCTGGAAGAGGGCAGCCTAATGGTTACCTACGAGCTAATCGCAGATGGTTTTATCCTGATAAAAGACGGCGTTGAGGTACTGCGCCAGGTCGATGAGCCGGACGCCGGTCCTGGCACTCCGTTGACGCCAGCCCGGGCCAAGGAGTTGGCAGAGGGGATGATTGCCTATATCACCGCCGCCGAGGCGGCAGGGGTTAAGGGATAACACCTGTAAGGAAATAAAATGACAACGTATGCTTCTGCTGCAGATGGTGATTGGTCAGCTCCGGGAACGTGGACCCCAAACGGTATTCCTGGGGACGGGGATAGCATCTCTGCGCTCACGCACAATGTTACTATTTCGTCCAATGCCATCATAGGCACCAGCGGAGCCGAGGGGACATCTGCTCTTTCTGCAACAGCAGGATCGATAACGCTATCTGCCGGAGCCAAGCTCACCCTAAGAGGAGACATGACGCTTGGTAACGTCCCGATAACATTCGGGGCTGGATCAACCCTTGAGTTCGACTCATCCGCTTCTGTCTCGCCGTCTACCACAAGCTATAAGTGGAAGCAGGGAACCTCGTCCACCCATACCTCAGCCAATGTCACGGCGAATGGCACCGAGGCCAGTCCAGTTCTCTTCCGTTCCAACGCTGGAGGGGCAAACGGTTATATCGAGTCGGGAGGTTGCGGTGATGTGCTCATCACCCATGCTAAATACACCGACCTGGGGAACCCAAGCCACCTCACCGCCGTCCAGTACAGGCCAGGCGCGGGTCAGAGTCTGAGTGTCACCAACGGGGTCTATACCAGACTGCGAGGCAAGGTGTTCTTCGATTGTATTGGCTGGACTGGTAGCGAGGATTTCGTACTTAATCGTATTCACGCCTACGACAATCGCTATGGCGATAATATCCTTTTTGACGTTGCTCCCACCGAGGGTACTACAGGAAGGAGGGAGATCACCAACTCCGACATCGACGGATATGTCCGTCTATACAGGCTCTCACGATGGAAACTGGAAGGGAGCATTTTTGCCCGGATTGGTTTTACAACGTCCAGCAATCCCCCCGTCTCAGTAAAGAATAACATGATCATCGACCCGATTCAGCGGACCGGGGCCATGGCCCTGGCTGATTGCGTGGGCGACATCGAGGACACCTATATCCTTGATATGGGGGTGACCCGCGATCACATTGAGGGCAAGATCACCTATACACGCGCCAACCTCAAGGGCGGAGTCTATGAGTCAGCCCTGGCCAACCCCCAGGGCAACGGCGGGTCGTGGATCGCTACCAACAATAACGCCATCTCCGTAGCCTCCGATGCGCCGTCGGAAATATCGCACTGGCTGATCACTCTATCTCCGGACGGTGTTGGTTCCGCTGGCATCATCCAGATGAAAGGCACCAAGTGGTCCGGTGTAACCTTGAAAAATAACACCGTCCCAATTACTGGCGCCGTGTCACCGCAGTTCGGCGGGGCTATTGCCGGGAGTGGAGCCGCAAGCAATGTGTTTGCCGGTCAGTATGAGGACATTCTCAATAATCTATTTTGGATACCTGACGGCAAGCGGCAGGATAGCGGCGACTATGGCATATTTGCGCTCTCAAGTAGCGTCGTTTCAGGGACGGCACTGGCGGGATCAACCGCTACGGCCATTGTTTCGGCCACCACGCTCACCACCGGGGACAGGTCGCTCGATGGCACCTACAAGGTCAAGATCACCAGCGGCCCGGATGCTGGCCTGATCAGGAGCGTGGCAAGTAATACCGCCACCACCTTCACCGTCTCTCCGGCGTTCCCAAACTCTACCCTCGGCCAGACCTATATCGCCTACCCTGTTGATGTGGTTGTTTCGTCACGATACAACGCCTGGTATGGATTTTTGACCAACGGCAGCCAGGGTGATGCTGACGGCGTGGTGACCGCCAATACCAAGAAGGGGTACAGCGGATTTTACAACACCACCCCAACGAGCATCGGTGCCAACGATCTGTCAGTGGCAAGCCCTAATTTTGTCGATACCACCCGCAGCGTATCTACATTTGCTACCGCTTATCTGGGCAAGGCAGAGGCCACGGCCTGGGCGACAAGCACCGCCTATGCTGCCGGTGATGAAAGGGCCGCAAGCGTCACCGGCTACTACGGGGGCAGGCCAATCAATTACGTTTGCACTCATCCTCATATCAGCACCGCCAACAACAAGCCTGGCAGCTTGACCGAAACCCTCACCGCAGTCACTACCAGCGCCGCGACGCCGGTAGTGGTGGCACATCCAGCTCACGGGAAGGTTACGGGCGACCGGATGCAGATTGCGGCCGCCTCCCGGACGGGGTTGATGGGTACTTGGACAATAACGGTTATTGACGCCAACTCATACTCACTCGACGGTTCCAGCGATACCGCAACCGGCACCGCCTCGGCGCGGCATAGCTGGCGTAACTATTGGGAGTTTCAAGGGGTCGCGGAGATTCGCAAGACTAGCATGACCACCACTGGATATCTCTCAAATGCCACCATCGCCAATCTGTTGGCCTGGGTGAAAGGAGGATACGCCCCGCAGAATAGCCAATTGAAGTCCGCTGGCTTTGGCGGAGTGGACATCGGGGCGGTGAGTGTTTTATCCGCCGCTGTCGAGGGTGTCTTCACGGCCGCGTTGTCGCCCATGGAACCCGAGATTTTAGGCAAGATAGGGTGCGGCGGCGGAGTTTCATGCACAGCGGGGGAGATTTCGTACACAAGTGGCGGCGGTGCCGGAAATAGTGGAGCCATTAATATTGCACTTTCCTGCGACGTCAACCTGGCTGGAGCATCAGGAGTGGACGGTGTCATTTCGGCTGCCATTGAGGCGATACTCGATGGCGTTGGCAATTCAGGCTGTAACGCTACTCTTGCCGCAGCAATGGAGGCGCTCAATCTGCAACTGATTAATGTCGCTATTGGCGAGCGGATTTACAGGATTTCCTTCTCAACAAAAACCGGGCAGATAACAATAACTACAGACTAGCGGGGGATTCACTATGACAATCGGGGTTAAGACATCTATCAGAAACGCTTGGGTGCAAACAGTTGCCGATGCCATCGACGCCGGAGCGACTGGCGGCAAGATACAATTTTATGACGGGGCCAGGCCAGCCACCGGGGCGGCTATCACCAGCCAGACATTACTTGGCACCGTGGTCCTGAGCGACCCGTGCGGCACAGTGGTCAACGGTGTTTTGACGTTGGCTGGGATGCCAAGAGAAGACCCCAATGCCGCCGCCGTGGGGCCAGCCACCTGGGCGCGGATCACGGACAGCAATGACGGATTTGTCTGCGACGCTTCAGTTACCGGCAATGGAGGGGGCGGAGACATTCAGCTCAACAGCACGACGTTTACTGTTGGTGGCATCATCCGGATTACCAGCGGCACGCTGACCGCCGGGAACGCTTAATCATGGACAAGGTAAACGAGGGGTCAGCCTCTCACCACCAATTCACGCTCGATGGCGCTAATGGACTGCCGATACCCGGCAACCCAGAGACGTTGCAGTACCGGCTGATGGCCTCTGAGACTGAGACAATTATCGATTGGACTCAGCTGCCAGTGTCGGCACGGGAAGTTGTGATCTCCGGGTCGCACAATACCATCACCGGCGGCAAGACTGCCCGGTACCTGACCATTAAGGCCACGCATAGCGGCGGCGAAGAGATCACTTCCGAATTGAGGTACAGTTTGATCAATTTGATGGGGGTGTAGGACAACAAGAGAAGGAAGCGGCCGTGGCTGTGTTGGAGCACAACCACGGCCGCCCAGCTACAGTGAAATCGACACTGTAAACCAGGCCAAGGCTTCCCCGCCATGTACACGGCCGGGCGAGCCTACCATACATAATGCCATTTTGCATTAGGAGGTTTACATGTCCAAGCCAATTATCCCCTGGATCGGCGGCAAACGCCGCCTTGCCAATGCCATTCTGCCGCTGTTCCCAGCCCATGACTGCTACTGCGAGCCGTTCTGCGGTGCAGGCGCTATTTTCTTCCTCAAGGCCCCAAGCCATTGCGAAATCATCAACGACATCAACTCTGAGCTGGTGACCCTGTATCGGGTTGTTCAACACCACCTCGAGGAGTTTATCCGTCAATTCAAATGGGCACTGATCAGCCGTGAGATGTATAAATGGCTGCATGATACGCCGACTCAGGTTCTGACCGACATTCAGCGAGCGGCTAGGTTCTATTACCTGCAAAAGCTGGCTTTCGGTGGTAAGGTGTCCGGCCAGACCTTTGGCACATCCGCCACCTCTGCCCCCAGGCTTAATCTGCTCCGGATCGAGGAGGATCTCTCCGCCGCACATCTCAGGTTGGCTCGGACCTGCATTGAGCATCTCGACTGGCAGGCTTGTATCAATAAATATGATCGTCCTGGTACGCTGTTCTATCTTGATCCGCCATATTGGCAGACCGAGGGCTATGGCGTCCCGTTCCCGCTTGAGCAATATCATGCCATGGCCGACCTTTTGCGCACGATCAAGGGCAAAGCGATTCTGAGCATCAATGATCACCCAGATATCCGAGCGATTTTTACAGGTTTCAGCGTGACGGAGGTTGATCTGGTTTATACGGTGGGAGGGGCTGACAAGAGGACAATGAGGCGGGAGCTGATTATCAAGAATTGGGAAATGTAATTTTCTTATTTAATTTGCAACTTTTCTCATTTTACGCGCGAGTTTACACCCAACGTAAAAAAATCGCTTCGACTCACCCCATTTTATTTCTTCAAAAATAATTGTTAGCCTGTTACGGGCACAACATCTGTTAATCGGCGTGGAATAATGACCCCTTTATGAGAGAAATCGGCATCGAAAATTGACCCCCTCCATGCTAACTGCTCCATGGAAATTTAACCCATG